>Ga0079303_10000106_pt1 | contig 17583 bp, 17 predicted proteins | sample Methanogen_OWC_FD_77073 | JGI IMG/M metagenome (GOLD analysis project Ga0079303, IMG submission 77073) | Enriched soil microbial communities from Old Woman Creek wetland in Ohio, USA - Methanogen_OWC | ecosystem: Environmental > Terrestrial > Soil > Wetlands | place: USA: Ohio | collected...
GCGCGCGGCGACGAAAAAAATTATGAAGCCCAGCGCCAGCAGCGTGAACGAGGCGGCGGCCCTGAGACCGAACAATGCCAGCTTTTCCTCTGTCCTGGGAGTGAAAATCATCGCGAAGCCGCCTTCGAGGAAAAATAACTCGCGGCCGAATTCATCGCCATTATTATCACGAAAAGGATCACGCCGGTGGCGAAGAGCGCCTGCCTGTGATCGCCCGACGCGTAACCCATTTCCAGGGCGATGTTGCTGGTGAGCGTCCTGGCCGGGTCCAGGGGCGAGAGCGGGACGATGATGGAATTGCCGGCGATCATTATTACCGCCATGGTTTCGCCTATCGCGCGCCCCATTCCGAGGATTATCGCCGCGACTATTCCGGTGCGGGCTGCCGGCAGGACGACCATCCTGACCGTCTGCCATTTCGTCGCTCCGAGCGCCAGCGATCCCTCGCGGTATGAACGGGGCACAGCCATGATCGCGTCGAACGAAATGCTGGTGATGGTGGGCAGGACCATTATTCCAAGGACGATCGAGCAGCCGAGGACGGAGAACCCGCTTCCGCCGATATATGTCCTGATGAAAGGCACTACGACTGTCAGGCCGATGAACCCGTAAACCACGGAAGGTATTCCGGCTAGAAGCTCGATAGCCGGCTTCAGAACGGAGCTTACGGCGGGAGTCGAAAACTCCGCCAGGTATATCGCGCACGCGAGCGCGAGAGGGACCGCGACGATCATCGAGCCGAACATGATTTCAAACGATCCGACGATCATGGGAAGAATGCCGAAAAAACCTCTGGTCGGAGCCCATTTCATCCCGACGACGAAATCGGCCAGCCCGGTTTTGTATATGACGGGCAGGCCCTCGATGAAGATGAAAACCGTTATCAGCGCAAGCGCCGATACGGACGAAAACGCGGCCATCATAAGAATGAAGCGCGTGAATCTCTCGCCGCCGTTATTCAATTTCAGGCACCAGCCCTTCTTTTATAAGCGTTTTCGCTCCTTCGGCCGATCTTATGAATTTGATGAATTCGAGGGCGGTCCCGGTTGGAGCGGACCTGGTGAGGAAAAGGAACGGCCTGATTATCCCGTATCTTTTTTTCGTGTCCTTTTGCGTCATGCTTTCCATCGTCGGCGATATCGAGTCCACGCAAAGCGCCTTAACCTTGTCGTTGAGGCCGCCGAACGAGACGTAGCCTATGGCCGCCGGATCGGAAGCCACTATTTCGCGGAGAGCTCCGGTCGAGTCCTGCACGAGGCAGCGCGCGTTGATTTCGGATTTTTTCATTATAAGTTCCTCGAACGCGCCGCGCGTACCCGAACCTTCCTCGCGGGTGATGGCCGTGATGCCGGCCGCGGGAACGGCCGCCGTCGCCGATTGCCAGCGCGAAATTTCCCCGGAAAAAATTTTTCTGATATCTTCCCCGGAAAGGTCGCTGACCGGATTGGACGGGTTGACGATAAGGACTATCGCGTCGCGGCAGATGACCGTTTCGTAAAGGTCTTTTTCATCGCTTTTCAGTTCGCGCGAGGATGCGCCGATGTCGGCCGCCCCGCTTCTTGTCGCCTGGATTCCGGCCGAAGAACCGCCGCCCTGGATTTCGATTTTCACTTCAGGGTGCGAGGTCATATAATGTTCGGCGAGCTTCTCGGCTATCGGCTGCACGGATGTAGACCCGGCTATCATGATCTTTTTGGCCGCGGAAGCCCGTGCCCCAGATTTTTTTTCGCCGCAGCCGGAAGCGATCGCGGAGAGGGCGATGAAGAATATCAGCAGATATGAATATTTTTTCAGGGCGAAGTCTTTCATCATTTGTTCTTTTTGAGAATCCCGATGTAATAAGTGTTAAATAACCTGACCATTTCGAGTATCTCGCAGGCGAGCCAGGAGACCTTCGCGAGCCGGTAACCTATCTCGTACTTTATTATGGTAGTGCTGAGGTCGAAGGAGAAATGAGCGAAAAGTTCTTTGAGTTCGCTCCTGGAGACGTACCTGAATTTATCGTTAGTCATCGAGCGGTCGAAGCAGTCGTAATAAAAAACGACGCCGCCCGGCTTGAGAACGCGGGACACCTCGCGGGCTATCTTTTTCCTGCTTTCCGGCGCGAGGACCGAGGATAGCACCACGTGCAATATGACAGCGTCGAACCTGGCTTCGGGGTAGTCGAGTCTTTCGCCGTCGCCGCAGGAAAGGCTGACTTCAGCCGGAAGCATTTTCCGGGCGGAGGCTATCCGGCTTTCGGAAAGATCGACTCCGTGAAGATTGGCGGGTTCGGCTCCATATCTTAGAAAATCGCGCAGCGTTCCGCCGCTGCCGCATCCGACATCGAGGATTTTCATGGAAGGCACGTCCAGGGAGTGTCTCGCGATCAGGCTTACTATGTGGCGTTCCCGGGCAACCATATAATAATGATTGATCGGATTGAATATCGACCAGATCTTTCTTGCGAGGCTGTCCGGCCTGTCATATTCCACGTAAGTCTGTTTTATTCTTTCGGATTCGCCCGAGCGAGCGTCTTCGTTATTCATAATTTCGGCACCTATTCAATCAGATATTCGGTCGGAGAAAGTATATAATCGCCTTTTGCGTCGATATAGCCATATTTTTTCCGGAGTCCGCCCGCCGCCTCTCCGACGCGCGCGATGCCGCCGCGGAAGCCCGCCGCCGTGACGAAGCCGGCGGCTATCTTCTGGTCGCCGTTTTTATCGATGTATCCCCAGAAATCGCCGACCTTGACCGGCGCCAGGCCTTCCGAAAAGCCCAGGGCGTCGTCGAACTGGGGATTGATCGCGAATTTTCCGGCCGGATCTATGAACCCCCATTTGCCGGCGATAATGCCTCCGCATTTTACCGGCGCCAGTCCTTCGCTGAATGAAAGCGCGCCGTCGAACTGCGCCGCGATGGCGTTTTCGCCGGAAGGCTTTATGAATCCCCATTTGCCGCTGAGCAGCCCGCCGCTTTTTACGGCGGCGAGTCCCTCGGAAAAATCCAGGACGTCGTCGAACGCGGGTTTTACCGCGACGTCGCCGGAACGGCCGGCGAACCCCCAGAGCCCCAGAAAAGAGCCGCTCTTAATGGCGCACAGGCCTTCTCTGAACACCGTGACTTTGTCGAAACGGGCCGATATGACGGTAGTTCCGGCCGGATCTATGAACCCCCATTTGCCGCCGAGCATGCCCCCGGTTTTTACTGCGGCGAGTCCGTCGGAAAACGATGAGGCCGATTCGTATTGGGGCTTGATGGCGATATTTCCGCCGGGGTCTATGAACCCCCAGCGCCCGCTGACGATGCCTCCGGTCTTTACTGGCGCCAGTCCTTCCGAAAAGCCGCGGGCGTCGTCGAACTGGGGATTGGCGATATAGGAACCCTCAGGGTTTATGAACCCCCATTTCCCGTTAGGCCAGACTCCAAGATATACCGCGGCGGCGTTTTCAGAAAACGGAAGAGCTTTGTCGAACTGCGCTGCGATGGCGAATTTGCACGATGCGTCGATGTACCCGATTTTGCCGGTGTCTGCGCCGATATACGCGAATAATCTTTCAATTTCCAAATTCTTTTCCTCCGGCATCCATTTAATTACAATGTATCTTTATCAGATCAGAAGGAAAAAATCAAGCGAAGTGTAAAATAAAATTTTATGTGTTATACTGAAACGCGATGTTTATCATCAGGAGGTGTGTTTGATTGCCGGTCGAGAAATTTGCCGCGCCGTCCGCCGTGGAGGACATTTTTCCTCATCGGGACCGGTTGCGGGAAATCATCGGCGCCAGCCGCAAAATTTCAATAATCGGCGTTGGCAACCCCACCCGCGGCGACGATGGCGCGGGCATTGCCGTCATCGCCGGTATCATGGAAAGTTTTGGCGCGCCGGCCGACTCTTCGGTTTTTTCCGTCGTCACATCACGCGGGGTTTCTCTGCTTTTGATCGATTCGCGCACCACCCCGGAAAATTATATTTCCGAGATACTCGAACATTCGCCGGAATGCGTATTGTTCATAGATTGCGCCGACTTTTCCGGCTCCGGATTGGAACCGGGTTCGGTCAGGATATTTGACGAGCGGCCCGTCGTAGACAAACCCTTCCTTTCGTCGCATTGCGTTCCCCTCACGCTCGTCGCGGCGATCATCAGAAAAAAAATTCCGGCAGTCAGTCTTGGAATTATCGGTATCCAGCCTTCATGCGTGGACTTCGACGCGCCAGCGGACGCGCGGGTTCTGAAATCCTGCTCGAAACTGACGGAGGATTTTCGCGAACTGTTAAATTGATAACCCGCTGTCTTGAAAAAATAAAGTTATTGTTATATCATGTCCCCTACCAAATAAAAAGGTTCAGAGTGGTCTTTGATGAGCGACAACGACGATCTGGTCAGTAGAATAAAACAAATCAAGATATTCGATTCCCTCAATGACGTTGAGATCGATAACCTTCTCGAGTTCGCGTCTATCGAGAATTTCGAGACCGATCAATATGTTTTTCGTGAAAATGATCTGGGCACGCAGATATACATGATAATATCCGGCGAGGTCAAAATCACGAAAACGTCTCTGGAGGGGAAAACATACGAGATAGCACGGATCGGAGAATTTGAGTTCTTCGGCGAGATGTCGTTTTTAGACCCTGAAAAGAAAGTCCGCAGCGCCGACGTCCAGGCGGCCTGCCCTTCGCAGCTCATCATACTCAACGAGGAAAACTTCAAATTCTTTTCGACACGGCATTACAACGCCGCTTTCAGATTCCTTAAAAACATCACGCTCAATATTCAAAACCGGCTCAAGACCGTCAACGAAAAACTCGTTAAAAATTACGACGTTCTTCTCAAGTCGAATTCGGTCCTTGTCGAGAACCGCAATATTTTATACAAATTGATCGGCTTTTCTTCGGACATCGTCATCATTTTAGATTCTTACGAAAAAGTTAGCGTTTTCAACATCGGAGCCGAGAACGCTTTCAAGATAAAATCGCGCGACATCCTCGGCAAGAGCCTGGAGCGCGTATTTATCGACGGCTCTTACCGTTCGTTTATGGCCGAGGTTATGGCCACGCGAAACGTGATCAACCGTTCGGTGACCCTCATGGCGTTCGACGGCCGCCCTTTCCCGACGATCTTTTCGGCTTTCGTGGTCGCCGGTTCCGACGGGCCCGCGTCGTTCGGCGGCATCGCCATTATAGCTCAATGGAAATGATGGGCGCACAAAACGCTTCTCCGCTGGCTGTGGGGGCGGGCAAATAGCAGGCGCGCACGAATGCAGATTTAATAATATGGCCATGGCGCGCGCCGGAACGATCGTTATTACGATTTCTGAATAAGGATTAAAAGGATGCCTGAATGAAAAAACGGCTGATGATATTTCTTCTTATGATAATAACCCTGACCGCGATATCGATAACGCTTTTCATCGGCGGATATTCGGCCGGCGTAATCGGAAATTTTCTGGAACGCGACAGGAACGACGTCATCAGTCAGGTCCGCAACAGGTTCAAGCTTTTCGACAACCTGATGTTCGCCTTTGAAAATGGGATGAAAGACCTTGCAGTCGAGGCGATAAAATCCATCGATCGCGCCGTTCCGGGAGTCGAATACTCGAAAAAGGCGTCGCCGGGGTATCTGCGCGAGCTCGCCGGCAAATACGGCGTCAGCGAGATTTATTTCATCGACAGGTCGGGCCTTATTTACAACACTTCATTCACGCCAGACATGAATTTCAACCTCTTTCGCGCCAACTCCGATTTCGTCGGGTTCCTCAATTCGGTGTTCGGACGCGGCGAAATAGTCATTCAGAGGATAAGCATGTCGATGAATACCGGCAAGGTCAATCTTTACGCTTATTACAGCCCCGCCGGCAGCGATTACATCCTGGAAATATCCATAGGGTTGACCGAATATCTTGATTCGAAATACGAAAAAGGATATTACGATAAGCTGAAGCCTTTCATTTTCGGAAATATACTCGCGGAAAACTCGTTTCTCAGGTCGATCGATATTTACTCGATTACAGGCCTTTCCAGCTGGTCTTTCGTTAATCCGGGGAAATCCTTCACGGGCCCCGTCGAACTTATAGGCCGCCTTCAGAATGAAAAAGAAATCTTGATACGCGACGGCGAAACGCTGAAGGTCATGTCGCACGTTTCTTTCGATACCAAAACTTTCGGATGGTCAGATAAGAACCTGGTCCTGGAAATAGCTTACGATTTCTCGATGCTGGAAAATTACCGCGGCAGGCTGGTTTATTTTTCTCTTCTGATAAGCATAATAATAATTATTATCGCTTTCCTTATCGCGTCCTGGACGTTCAACAGACATTTCGTGCGCCGGGTGATGGCCATCAATACCGGACTGCAGGCCATTTCCGAAGGCGATTATACCGCCGCCATAGACGATTCGGGTTCCGACGAATTTTCTAATATATGCAAAAATATCAACTCCATGTCCGACAGGATCGAAAAACACGTCAGGTCTCTGGAAAACCTTATGCCGATCTGCGCTAACTGCAAAAAGATCAGGGACGACAAGGGCTACTGGAACCAGGTCGAACAATATCTTCTTGAACATTCCGGAATGCGTTTTTCTCATGGAATTTGCCCGGAATGCACGAAAAAACTCTATCCAGATTATTACGAAAAAATGATCTCCGAAGCCGCATTGAACGGCGAAAAGGGTGAAAGCGGCAAAAACTGATTTCGCTCTTTGGCCGCTTCCGCAACTTGTTTTTCGAGAATTTTGCCGTCCCGGAATTCCCGGGCGATCGATGCAATGGCCGGCAATGATATTGTCATGCTGATTTCCGCCCCGCCGGCAAATGAAAATGAAAATCACTTGCATTTTAACGCGCGGCGTGCTATGATGTAATTAGAAAGCCAACAGAAGGTTTGCCGTTATCTGAAGAAAAAACGCATATCACTCAACAACATTTAACCGATAACCGAGAATCGAGCGCAGCGATTATGAATGCAATAACGAAATCTCTAATAATCCTGGTTATAGTTTCAATAACATATTTAAATTTTGCACGAGGCGGTGAAAAGGCAATGAACGATAACGGTAAATGCGGCAACGACGCGTGCGCTCTTCCCGGCACGGAGGAAGAGCTGAAAAAAATACTTTCACCCGAGCAGTACAGGATCGCGCGTGAAAATGGCACGGAGGAGCCTTTTAAAAACGCTTACTGGAATGAAAAAAGTCCCGGCGTTTACGTGGACGTGATATCAGGCGAACCTCTTTTCATTTCCACGGACAAATTCGATTCGGGAACCGGATGGCCGAGCTTCGCAGCTCCGCTGGTTCCGGCCAATATAGTGTACAGGCGCGATTCCAGTCACGGAATGCTCAGAATCGAAGTCCGAAGCCTGAAGGCGGACTCCCACCTCGGCCACTTATTTCCCGACGGACCCGCCCCGACCGGCTTACGCTACTGCATAAATTCGGCTTCACTCAGATTTGTCCACCGGGACAAACTATCCGAAGCGGGGCTTGACGAATATTCGAAATTCTTCTCGCCAGGTTTTACGCGCCGGCTCGACGATCGACAGGAGGCGATATTCGCTGCCGGCTGTTTCTGGGGCGTAGAAGCTTATTTCAAGAGGGTGCCGGGCGTCATCTCGACGAATGCCGGATACTCTGGCGGGGCGCGCTCGTACTTGAATGAAGAAATTTCGTCCGCGGAGCGCGCCGACATATCTTCTTCAGGACGTGGCCGGGCAATCCCCGATGTCGCACCTCCGGACTATAAGTCGGTTTGTTCCGGCTCCACGGGCCACGCCGAATGCGTGAAAATAGTATTCAACCCGCATGTAGTTACATACGAAATGCTCCTTCAAAGACTTTTTTCAATTCACGATCCGACGAGCCTCAACAGACAGGGCAACGACACGGGTACGCAATACCGTTCCGCGGTTTATTATACTACCGTTGAACAGAAAAATGCCGTTGAAAAATTCATTCAAACATTGGGCGCGTCCCGAAAATATTCGGCCCCGATAGTCACGGAGGTGAAAAAAGCCGGAAAATTTTTCGACGCCGAAGAATACCATCAGGACTACCTCGATAAAAACCCCGGAGGATATTGCCACATCAATTTAGACGAGTGAATATTATAATCACCCGGACATACAATTTATCGCGCAAAGAATTTCATCGTAGCGAAAAAAGGCCTCCGCGGAGCGATCCGAGGGGGCCTTTCAAATATTTATATAACGGATTTTCGGCTGGATCAGGCGATCAGGCTTGCGATGAAAATACCGGCGCCAACCGCCATAAGTCCGACGATGTTGCTGATGAAGATATTCGCCATCGCCAGATGGTGATGGCCGGCCATCATGAGGCTGACCGACTCGAAGCTGAAGGTTGAAAAGGTCGTGAATGCTCCCGCGAAACCGGTCGTGAGAAAAACTTTCAGCTCGTTCGAAAAATGAGGGCGAAGTACCGCGTACTGCATGACGAAGCCGATGAGGACGCAGCCGGCGATATTCACCAAGAGCGTTCCGTAAGGGAAATGCGCTTCCGAAGCCTTCTGGACCAGAAGCGATAGATAATAGCGGGAGATGGAACCGGCCACGCCTCCGGCGCCGATGATGATTAGCGACTTCATAAAGCTCCCCGGATTGGATTCTGACAGGCTTTCATTATAAAAAAGTTTGTGTTATTATAGCAAAAAAAATATATATTTTCAAATCAATAAACATTGGAGAGCGGCATGGATATAAAAGCGATCAATCTGATATCGCCCGTTCACGACGCGAAGTCGATTGAAGAAAGCCTCGTCGGATTTATCTCGAGAATCGAATCTCTGGTTGGCGGCAAGTTCACGGATGTCCCGCATGAAACTTTATCAGCCGGAGGCCCGGTTGTTCTGTTTGTCAAATCCGGAGGCGTCGAAGGGATCTTCAGGAATTTATGCGAGGGCGTCAGGGGCCCTTTTTTCATTCTCGCTCCGGGGGCCAATAATTCGCTTCCGGCGGCGATGGAGATACTCGCGTATATCCGCTCGGGCGGAAAGGAGGGCGAGATAATCCACGGGACCCCCGATTATTGCGCTACGAGGCTCAAATCGGTGTCGGCCGCCTCCGGCGCCCTCGAGTCGGTTCGCGGCAGGCGGCTTGGGATCATCGGAAAACCCTCGGACTGGCTTATATCCTGCGGAGTCGATTACGCCGTCGTCCAAAAAAAACTGGGCGTGGAACTCGTCGATATCGAAATGGACGAACTTCTCTCCGCGATCGCCGCTGTCGGTACGAGCGGCCACGGGCTGATCGAAAAATTTTCCGGCAAATGGCCCGGACGCGCTAAAAGCTCAGTTTCAGGAGAAATAATATCCGCGCTGAGGATCTGCACCGCGCTCGAAAAAATATCGCTCGCGCGCGGCCTCTCCGGTTTTACGATCAGGTGCTTCGATCTTCTCGGGACGGTTAAAACGACCGGCTGTCTCGCCCTGGCAATAATGAATTCGGGCTGGAGCGCATGCGGCGAGAGATTCGTCGCCGGCTGCGAGGGCGACGTCCCGGCCATCATTTCCATGTTCATTTTAAACAGCATTACCGGAGCGCCGTCATTTATGGCCAATCCTTCGTCAGTCGACGTGTCTCTCGGACGGGCGGTTTTCGCCCACTGCACGGTGCCGCTTTCGATGACGGATAAATATGTGCTGGACACGCATTTCGAGTCGGGTATCGGCGTCGCCGTCCGGGGAAAGATCCGGGAGGGGGAGGCCACCGTTTTTCGCATCGGCTCCGATATCGCCTCTCATTACGCGGGCGCGGCGAAGATCGTCCGCAATCCGGAGGAAAAGAACCTCTGCCGTACTCAGATCGAGCTGGATTTCAGGTCGGGTACGGATTATTTTCTGAAAAATCCTCTCGGCAATCATCACGTAGTATGCCAGGGTGATTACACTTCGGAAGCCGACGATTTCATGAAGATGATAAATTTCTGTTGAAAGTTCCCGCCGTTTCTGTTAAAATTCAGCGTGGAATAACCCCGGTTATTTCGCGTTATTCTTGTACCCGTTTCGCCCTCCCGGCGAGTGCGGGGCCTGCCGCGAAGCGTACATTTTTTACTTGGAGAGATTCTTATGAGCGATCCTAAAGACAAACTGGCGTTGATGAAGGAGATATTGAGCCTGTGCGTGGTGCTGATAGGCTTTATCACCGCTCTTTTATCATCGGGAGCTTTTGTCGCGATGAAGAACGTCAAGATCGATCCTACGGTTTTTTTTATCGTTCTGGCGATCGTTATTTTCGTCATTCAACTTTTATTGAGGATTTTCCTCGGTGAAGAAAAATATATCGCGGCCCGGAAAAAGGTTATCTCGACCGCGCGCGATTTCGCTATCGGCATCATTATTATAGCCGTGTTCTATTTCGGCGGAAAATACGCATGGGAAGCATGGAACGAGCCGGCCAAACCCGAGGAAAGGAAGAGCGCCGACAGGGCTTCCGGTAAAACCGACGATAAAGCTTCCGCTTCACAGAAAAAGCCCGCGTCCGAATCGACGCCGAATAAAGCCGATTCACGTAAAGATTCCAGGCCGGATACGAAAGCCGACTCGACGGCGGACGCGAAACCGGACTCGAAGGATTCTAAAAACGACCACAAACCTGAAGCAAAAACAGACAAAAAACCTGATAAAAAAACCGCGTCCGTGAAAAAACACAACCGCGACGAACAGGCTGACGACGCGAAGACGCAGAAAGATAAGAAGCCTTTGAAAACCTCTACGGCTGCGGCTGATAAACCGGCCGTTGACGACAAACCGTCGCCGGCCGGCAAACAGGTTAATTCAGGGATCTCGATGCCGGACGAAAAAACCGACGCTCGCGCCGATAAAGCGGCGCATGAAGAGAACACCGTGACCGTGGAAGTGAAACGGCCCGCGGTCAAGATCACGGTCAATATGAATTCGGGCGAGGCGGAGATCGTAAAAACTACCGCTTCGGGCCGGAAAGAGATTACGACGACGCCCAAAATCGTCGAACCGTCGACCGGCAAAGTCGCATTGTCCGTTTCGAAGCCCGATGAAAAGACGGTTGCAGTGGAAATTTCCAAAGCGCCACCGCAGCCGCAAGTTATTCAACAACCGCCTGTCGACGCGAAGACGGCCGAAGTCGAAAACGTGGTGATCAATGTGGCGCCGCCCAAAGCGGAGGAGAAGAAGCCCGAGGAAAAACAGCCGCCGGCCGCCGCCCAGCCGCCCGCCGAAGCGGAAAAATCGTCGGTCGAGGTAGAGATCCCGAAAACTACGGAAGAGGACCCCGAAATCGTGATTGACGACGAATCGAAGTCCGACACTACCAGCGCCTTCATCAAGATAGAAACGCCGTCGTCGCGTTTCGCCGAAAAAAGCGACGACAAAACTCTCGTGGTCAAAAAAGAAATCGAACCTTCAAGCATCAAAAAGGCCGGCGAAAAAATCGTCGAAGGCGGGGCCGATTTGCTCGGAAAAGCCGGTCGCGGCATCAAACGCAATATCGATAAACTGAAGAATATCGGAAAATGAACAAGACAAAAAAAAGCAAGAAGAAAAAATTCAACCTCGTCAAGGCCATCAAAAAGACCACGCGCGAAAAGACACTCGGTCTTAACCTTGCCAGCCGCGACCACGGCGACGAGCGCAAGTACGATCGGAACACGAGGAAGTCCGTTGACAGGCGCGAGATCGACGAAGAAAAAAAGATCCGATAATAAAAACCGCGGATATAAAACGACTTAGTCAATAGGAAATTCGAAAGCGGTCCGGAAGGGCCGCTTTTTTATTTATTGGCGGCGCGTCCGCAGGATTCGGCGGCAGTTTTTTTACATTACCGCAAATGCCTGAAACGCCGCGCCTTGAAAAAAATCGCGGAATTTTCGGGCCGGTTCTGGCGAGTTCGCCGAAAATTTGGTAAAATATATGTACGCGCGCAAATAAAACATGATAATTTGTATTACACGCGCCGACCGCCCGGACTTCGGCCGGTTTTAAAAGATACGAACGAATTATTTCAGGAGGTATTCTTGCCGATGAAATACAGTGGTTACGCCGACCGCCTCAAAAACGCAGCTTCAACCGCTGGCGTCGCCTGCGCGGTGTCCGTGTTTTTATTCATATTCGCCTTCTCCGCGATATCGTCCGCGTCCGAGGCGAAAAGCGCATACGACGAATACATGAAAAGCTACGCCGCCCTCAAATCGGCGATCGAAAAGGGCGGCGACGAGACTTCGATTAAAACGCTATCGGAAAGCTACAAGTCCGCTATGGACCGCTATAAGGCGGCGCTCGCTAAGGAAAAAGGAACTGCCGATCCCACCGCGGCCTCGCAGACTTCTTCCGCGCGCGGCGAATCCGCCGCCCCGTCGAACTCCGGCGCGGCGGAAAAACCGGTCGAGCCGGTCGCCAAAAGCATGGGCGCGTCGGCCTGTTCGGTATCGGCCGGCCGCGAAATCGAAAGGCTTTCGAATGTCGTGGCTTCCATCGGGCCCGGAAACGAAAGGGCGAAGGCGAAAATCGAACTCGCCGCGCTCGTCTCGAAATTCAGAAACGACCAGGAAAAAGCGATCGCATTATTGAAGGAAGCGCAGGCCGAGGCCCTGGAGCCGAAAACGAGGGAAGGCGCGAAGTCGGCGCTGGAGGCCGCGATTTATCTGGCCGAAAAAGAATCGCTGTTCACAGGCGTCGCCGCCAGGCGCGCCGAGGCGCGTCAGGCGAAACTCGAAAACGCCAAAATTTCCTGGAAAAATCCGCTGAAAAAAATCGCGGCGGTTTTCGCCGATTTCAGGGCGGGGGCGGCCTATCACGACTCGATCACAGGATATAAAAAATACGTGGCCAGGCGCGAGAAGGCCACGGGTTACGCCGGTTCGAACGGGCTCATCGCCGAAGTCGCCGGTTTCGATTATTCCCCCGGCGTGGACGAAATTTACGCCAGGCTCGCCGGCGACGAAAAGGCCTTCGGCAAGGTCAGGCTGATGACCGAAAACGTCGAGGCGTGGCATGCGCGCTGGAACGTTATAAGCGGCGCGAAGGACACGCTGGACATAGTTTATTTTATCGTCGGCCCCGACGCTTTCGGAAAATCGTTTCTCGGCCTGCTGAGAAAGAAGGCGCGCGAGGGCGTCAAAATCAGGCTGCTTCTCGATTCTCACGGCAGCAAATACTATATCGAAAAGGACGGGCTCAACTACCTCATGACGCTGGCGGCCGAGCCAGGCGTGAGCGTCAGGGTCTATAACCCGATGCGCTTCGGGACGCTCGAAAAGGCGTTATTCGAAAATGTAAGAAATATTATCGCGTCGAATCATCAGAAGATCATAGTCGCCGACGGATCGCTTTCCATCACCGGCGGGCGCAACCTGGCCAATCATTATTTCGCCGATCCGAAGGACGAGCCGGCCGCTTTTCGCGACACCGACGTCATGATCGAAGGGCCTCGGGTGGCCGCCCAGATGACCGAAGCGTTCGACGAGGAATTCGGCCTTTTTGAAAACGTCACGATCGCGCCGAAGCCCGGCCAAAAATTTACGGACCGCGGCGGCGAACTCGACTCGGCGGCGAAATCCATGGGAATGTGGATCAACGGCGAAGGGCTCCACGACGATCCTTCCATAAGCGACGTCAACGAGGAACTCATGAAAAATCCCGGTCTGGCGAAGTATAAAAGCTTCGAACGCGGCGCGAACGCTTTCCATGCGGGCGTAAAGGTTCTCGGCAAGCACGGATTCAGGCAGGAAAAGGACGAAATCACAGACGCTCTGGTCGCCCTTATCGACGCGGCGACATCCGAAATCGTCGTGCAGAACCCGTTTTTCATTCTCACCGAGAAGGCAGCCGCGGCGTTTTCGCGCGCCGGAAAACGCGGCGTGAGAATCATCGTATACACCAACGGCCCGAAGAGCCACTCGACTTCCGACGGCAAGGACATGCTGCTTTTCATTCAGGCGGTTTTCATGGACGAATGGAAGAACTTCCTTAAGGAAGTTCCGTCGGCCAGGATCTTCGGAATCGCGATCAAGAAAAAAGTCCACGCGAAGGTCTTCGTGTTCGACCGCCGCATATCGGTCGTCGGAACATATAACCTCGACTACGTAAGCCAGGACATCAATTCCGAGGACGTCTGCGTCATCGATTCGCCGGCGTTCGCCGCGGAATGCCGCGACAAAATATTCGACGACTTCAAGATCGCGGTCGAATATAAAATCGGAAGGCGCGAAAACGGGGAGATTTACGTCATCAACGGCCCGGAATCGCTTCTTTCGCCCGATAAAGTCAGGGCCTTCGAGCTGCTCAAAAACATAAAGATCTTGAGGCCGCTGCTCTAAATTACGATTTTCCGGCGCGCCCCGACGCGAATTCAGCCATGCGCCGCCGGCGCGCGCCGAAAAACCCGGGCTTCAAGTCCGGCGCTTGAGAAGAAGCAGGTTTTTACTTTTTTTATTTCTGATCGAGGCTGACCAGATAGGTCGCCAGGTTCATTCCGGAATTGGTTATTCCGATTTTTTTCCTGATGTGGTTCCGGTGGGCTTCGGCGGTCCTGAGCGAGATGCTCAGAGTTTCGGCGATCTCTTTATTCGTGAATCCGTTCTTGATGAGGTTGCATATCTTGATTTCCTTAGTCGTCAGCTTGAGCTGCGCCGAGGCCAGCGTGCCGCCGAAGGACGATGTGATATTGCGCAGCCCGTTTTCGACGATGTCCACACAGCGGGAGGCGGGCTCGCCCGAGACCATTTTTTTCAGCTCCGAAAGGACCGGCATTATCACTTTTTCTATGTTCGACGAAACGTTTTGGTTTATCTCTTTTTTCTCGAACTCGATCTGCCCGAGTATCTCCTTCATCGCTATGTTCTTTTGCTCGAGTACCAGATTCTGGGCGTGAAGCTTCGCCTCGGATTCGCGTAACGCCTCCTCGATCCTCTTGCGCTCGGTGATGTCGCGATTGCTCGCGCGCCGGCCAAGCGCGGAACCGTCGTCGGCCGAAACCGGCTGCGAGATGTGATGGACCCAGCGGATCTGGCCGTCGGGCCGGACGATCCTGTATTCCAGGTTGATCACGCCTTCTTCGCGCGAAATCTTTCTTATCGTCCGGACCGCCGCGTCACGGTCGTCCGGATAGATTATCTTTTCGAGAAGGCCCGGCATTTCCATGAATTCCCGGGGCGAATAGCCGGATATCCTCCTGCATGATGGCGACACGTACAAAAGCCTTCCGTCTGGCGCCATCCAGTATTCCCAGTCGTAGGTGAAATCCGCGATTATCCTGTATTTTTGCTCTTCGTCCAGAGCGGCTTCGACGCGGAGCATTCCCTTTTTTTCCGCGGCCATCACTTCCCGCCTTTTTTAAAGATTTCGATCAACGCTTTTTCCCTGGGAGAATCGACCCTGAAACCGTGGACCGCCGTCGGAGGCGGAAGCGCGACGATAGCCTCGTACGCTTTTTTATAAATCTGCACGTCCGTAGTTTCGGCCGGGATCGGATGCATGATCAGATTGACGTTGAAAGTCTTGGCGACGGCTTTTTCCTTTTCGATCCATTTCTGATCGTCCGGCACGCTCGGGTCCATCATGTTCACTATGTTTTTTATTTCGCCGTTCAGCAGATAGGCGACGATCTCGTCGTCAGTCGGAAAGGGGGTCAGATAGATTTCGTCCGTCAGCCTGATCACGTTTCCGCGCTCGAATTTTTCACAGGTTTTCAGGCTCCTGACCTTGCGCACCACGTTGATTTCAGCGCCCCTGACATGCTTTTCGATGACGCCTTTCACTATCGTCACCCTGTCGTGACCCAGATAGCAGTGAACGTAGTACCGGCCTTTTTTTTGCGCGGCGATGCCCTCGATTATCTTTACCGACGAGGCGTTGTCGCTTATCCACGGAAGCATCGGTGCGCTGATGAATTTTATTCCGACCGCCGCGCAGTTTTTTTCCTCCTCGGCGATGAGCTGCGGCTCGAAAGGGACTACCGCCGGATGAAGCAGCGATATTACGGCCGTGTACCCTTCGAATTTGAGCCGCTCGAGCTGCTCTCTGTCCGGATAGGGGCCGAAAACGAAATTCAGGACCTTGGATTCGGGCGGCATGAAATATTTAAGATTGCCGGGATTCGAAAAGACGGCCGCGAAAACGACAAGCATTACGAGTCCCGCTATGAAGACCGCCTTGCCTTTATGCATGAATTCTGAACGCTCGTACTTTTTCGTGAAGCGGTATGCGAGCCACGCAGTGACCGCGATCAGCATCAGGATGATGAACCTGACGATCCCCTTTTCATAACGGAAATCCACCTGGGCGCTTCGAAGCTGCGTGGTGATGTATTGCACTGGCCCCAGAAGCGTCAGCGAGCCGAGAAACGCGCCGATGCTCGCGAACAGAAACGCGAATACCGCCGCCAGATTGAATGTCGAGTGTTTTGGTTCTTCCAAGATTTCTCTTCCTTTGCTTTTTTAAAATTAATAAATGATGGAGCGGTCGGACCGGATGCGTATTACCGACCGTAAATTTTCCCGTAAATCGGAACCGCGAGAAGGAAATAGCCCACGACGAGCGCGCCGAACGCCGTCACCAGAACCGCCCCCGCCGCGACGTCCTTCAATAAGCCGATATTGTCGTTTCGCCTGCCGCCCGAAACCTCGTCCGCCAGCATCTCGACCGCGGTGTTGAACATCTCCGCCGCGATCACGCCGGCGATCGTAAGAGCGAGTATGCACCATCCCTCGGGCGAAAGCTTCGCGTAGACCCCTGCCGCGAACGCAAGACAGGCCGCGACCAGGTGAAATTTCATGTTCCTCTGCGTCCGCGCGGCCTGAAAGACCCCGTTGAACGCGTATTTGAACCCCATCAAAAATTTTCCCATGCGCCGCATTATATCATAAAGCGCCGGGAAATGGAAGCCGGGGGGCGCTCAAATGCATTCAAACGCAATTTCGTTCGGCGCGGGGCCGGCAATGTTTTTGTATCCGCTTCCTTAATCACGCTTTCCTTTAATATTGACAATAATTCATCTTGGTGATAAAATAGGCGGCTATGTCAAAACAAAAACATTACTGGCTGCCGAAGCTCACGTTCCTCAACGATATTATTATATTCGTGTTGATATCGTACCTGGTTTATTTCCATTACTTCAACTGCTTCGGCGGACTGCGGGACATATTCGAAAATTTAAATTCCCACCGCGGATTTTTCATTCAGGTCCCGCCGAACTTCAGAAATTTCTCCGTTTACATTTTCACATTTGCGGCCCTTCTGATGCTGGTTTTCAGGCATTACAGACTACTTCACATCAACAGCGGCCTGACCTATCTGGACGAACTTTTCAAACTCGTCAAATATTTCATACTCACATTCGGCATCATTTCGGCCTTTCTGTACTACTTTCCACAGCCTCCGTTCACGCCCGACCTTCTTTTCAAAATTGGCGCGTTCTCGCTCATAGGGATCCTGCTGTGGCACACGCTCGCCAGGATCGTGCTTCACAAGCTCAGAATGGGCGGTTTCGGCATCAGGCGCGTCATCATATACGGCGGCGGCGAGGCGGGAACGATCCTGGCAACCGAAATCGAGCGCCATCCATACACCGGCATCAAGATCATCGGCTTCATCGACGACGATTCCTCGAAGGTC
>Ga0079303_10000107_pt1 | contig 17552 bp, 14 predicted proteins | sample Methanogen_OWC_FD_77073 | JGI IMG/M metagenome (GOLD analysis project Ga0079303, IMG submission 77073) | Enriched soil microbial communities from Old Woman Creek wetland in Ohio, USA - Methanogen_OWC | ecosystem: Environmental > Terrestrial > Soil > Wetlands | place: USA: Ohio | collected...
CGGCCTGTCTTCGACGCCGGAGGACCTGTGCAAATTCGGCGACAGCTTCAGTCCGAAGGGCCGCAAGCTCCTGTCGGAAGCGTCGCTTCGCGAGATCCGCCGGCTGCAGCCGACGCCTTTTTATTATAAGCTCAGAAACAGGCAGGGTATGAACGCGTTCGGCTGGAATAACGCGGGCCTCGTCGAATATCAGGAGAAGGGCGTTCAGGTCCTTGGCAAGGCCGGCAATTCCATTTCGTACTCGACGAACCTGCAGATCGTGCCCGACCTCGGGATATCGATAGCCGCGAGCATTTCAGGGCTCACTTCCAGCGATTCGCTCACGCGCCCCATACTCGACGCGCTCATGAAGGACAAAAATCTGGCGCCGTCCGAAGTTAAGCCGGCGCAAAAACCCTGTGAAGCGCGGAATATTCCAGCGGAGCTTTTGAAATACGCCGGATATTACGCCAGCGACATGGGCCTGGTAAAAGTGGAATTCGACGCCGATAACAGGGGGTTCGGAATTTACCCGGTCGCGGACGGCGAAAAAGGCCGCGCCGAAGCGCCGATCATAAAGTTCGCGTATGCCGGCGATTTTTTTCAAAATTATGAAAAGAATGCGGAATGTTACTTCGCCGAAGTCGGCGGCACGGCCTATGTCATTTTGCATGACAGCCCGAATTTCGGTTTCGACATGCCGATGTATCAGAGGCTCGAAGAAATAAAAAAACCCGTTTCGCTCGGGACGGACGTCAAGGGGAAGAAATGGCTCTTCCGGAACCTGAAGCCTGACATTCAGCGGTCCCTGATCGCGATAACCCCCAGCGAGACATACGCATGTCTGCCGGGTTATGTCGACGTCATGGGCGTTAAAAAGATCGACGCGCCCGATCACGCCGGCATGGCCGTCACGTCGTTCCGCGAGCAGTCGGAGATGCGTCTTTTTGAAGACAAGGGCGAAACATGGATGAAAGTCGGATTTTTCCTGCTGACGCCGGCGGATAACGCCAGAAAATCGGTCGCCGGAGTCAACAGGGTGATTATAAAGGCCGAAGGACATAACGAGTGGCTCAGGATCGAAAAGGGCGCGGCGCTGAAATTCGAGATGCCTGAAAATGGAAGGGTGGTCGTTCTCGCCGGCGATGAAACGTTATACGACAGCATCGTCGACTCGGGCGGAATATACGCGCCCGCCGGCAGTTTCGTTTTCTGCGCGGGAAAAGCCGGCGACATATTCAGGATCGAGGCGAGATAAGGCGGCTTCCGCTGCTCGGGCTCGCTCCGGTTCCGGATTTCCCTGTTCGGGCCGCGTCAGCATTCCTTTGAAATCGATATCGCTCCGGCGCAGCCGCCTTCTCTTTTTGCGTACACGCCGCTGATCACTCCGTAGCCTATGTAGCAGGTGCCGAACGAGGCCATTGAAAGCGCCATGCTCACTCCGAACGTTATTTTTCCGCTGACCCCGCCGCCCGACACGGTGGCCAGGTCGTTGTCGTTCAATTCCTCGTTCGCGTTGATTTTATCCATGAGTTCCGCGCGCGCGGCGAAAAGGTCGTCCTTTGAAAACTCGAAGCCGGACGAGCGGCCCAGTTCGGCGATCTTTTCGGCGAGCATTTTCTCCGTTTCTCTCGTGTGCTCGCGAATCAATTCGGTGAAATTCCCTTTCAATTTCTCGTCTTTCTCGATCCCGCCGAACAGTTTTTTAACTTCTTCCCTGCTCATCTCGCACTCTCCTCGGTCGTAATTCGCTGAAATATTCAATGAGAAAACATTTTATCATTTTTAGCCGCGATTTACAATGAACGCTAAAAATAGCGGCAGGATCACTTCCAGCCCCGGACGTATCTGAACGATCCCTCGTAAAAATAAACGCTGTAGCTGCCCCGGGCGTCCCTGCATATAAACGTGACGGAATCGCACTGGCTCGAACACGAAATGACGCCGCTGCCGCCCGGCCTGTAGTGTTTTTCGATTTTAGCGCTTTTCAGGATCTTTTTAATTCCATTTTCGCCTTCCGATCCGTTGACTACAACTTTCCCGTCGAGATCCGTCAGCGTTTTCCCGAGTATGTCGCGCGCGCCGCCGCCGGCCGCGGTGTCGTCGAAAGTTACGAGCACGTCTCGCCCCGGCCATTTCCTGGCCGTTTTTCCGTAATAATTTCCCGTCGCCGTCTCGCCCGGTCCCAGAACGCGGGCGCATTCATCGTAAGTCATTCCCGGGCGGATGCCGTCTACCGCCCACGGGCCCTTCGATTCCTGGTAGTTGTAAAAATCATCGTCCGTGGTTTCCTTGAAAAGAAGCGGCATCGCCATCCATATTATGAAAAACACGGCGGCGAGCCCGAAGAAAAATTTCGAAAGCGGGTTTGGCATTTTATCGCTCCATTAGTTTGTTCCGAAAGCGTTCGAACCCCGGGTATATTATAAAACACTTCAGCGGTTATGTAAAATGTTATTAAAAAGTCTTTTATCCGAAAAATGAAATTTTATGGTAAAATTACAATATTAGCCGGACGCTTATCCGGCAGTGCATTACTGATTTATGATATTTTAATATTCATGAAAGGCGCGCTATGGTAAAAGAAATCCTTTTATTGGGGAATCCCGGATTATATAAAGCGAGTTCCGTCGTGGAAACGCGCGAAGCCGGCATGATAAAAGAAGCGGTCGGCGATTTGCACGACACGCTTATGGATTTCAGAAAAAAATACGGGGCCGGCCGGGCGATTGCCGCGCCGCAAATAGGCGTATTCAAGCGATTGATATATATGCACATCGACAGGCCGGTAGTTTTTATAAACCCGCGATTGCGTTTCGACGACGATGAGCTTATGGACGTATTGGATGATTGCATGTCGTTTCCGGACTTGCTGGTAAAAGTAAAGCGTCACAGAAGATGTACGGTTCAATTCAAAGACATTAATTTTAATGATAACGAAGTAAAATTTGAAGGCGATTTATCTGAATTAATTCAGCACGAATACGACCATCTGGATGGGATTCTTGCCACTATGAGGGCTGTCGACGACAAGTCTTTTTGCTTAAAAAGTCAAAAACATCAAATCATTTTATGATCGCCGCCTCAGGCCCGCCCGGATGGCATTGAACCAATCCGCCTCCGGCGCGGGCCCACGATGCTTTTTGTCGAGGCGATCATGCAAAAATTGGAATAGATAAAATTCATTTGCTTCTGGCTTAATATTCAATTCCGACAAAAACGGTCAAGTTTTTCTCGAAAATTTTTTCGAAAAATTTTTGAGAATCTATTGTATTTTACGCAGCATGGTGATACAATTGGTTTAAGAAATTTAACAAACGATTCGGCGCACCTCTTAATCTTTTTGGATGTAGCATCTGTCAAGAAGTTAAGGGGTGCGTTTTGATTAAAAAGGTTGAATTTTTTGCACATTCGGGGAACGATAAAAACGAATGGCATAGCCTTTCCAGGCATCTTAATCAAAAAAATGTGAAAGGATGGCGTTACAATGGAAAAAGTATATGAAGTGTCTTTTGAAATTGCTGGGCCTGCGGCCATGTTTACTCGTCCAGATACAGGAGCTGCGCAAGTTTCATACCCTGCGCCGACTTTTTCAGCGGCAAAAGGTATGTTTGAGTCAATTGCCCGATGGAAAAGTGCATGCATTCGACCAACAAAAGTTGAGATATGTTCTCCTGTAAAGTATCACAAATATATTACTAATTATGGTGGTCCTCTCAGACTTGATATGGGAAACTCATATATAATTCCCGCCACTATATTGGTTGATGTTTGTTATCGAGTTTATGGAGTAATTGAAGAAGTTTTTAATGCGCCACAGGGTAATAACCATAGGCATGCGTTGCAGGATTTTTTTAACAGGCGCTTAAACAAGGGCCGATTTTATTATACTCCTTGTCTTGGCTGGAAAGAATTTGTGCCGTCGTATGTCGGTGAGTTTCGTAAAGATACAAAAATACAAGAAGATATTAACTTAGTTATCCCTTCAATGCTTTATAGCGTTTTCAATAAAATTTCTAATGGTCAAGTCGAACCAAAATTTACAGCAGATGTTGAAGTTAAAAATGGAGAATTAAAATATGATAAATGAAATGTATCAACTATCAAAAAGTCTTAAAAAATGTGGAATACAATTATGTGATTTGCATCAAAATATTAAAAAACTTGGAAAAGCGGAAGGATTTATAATAGGTATTGACTCTAATAGTAATCCAAGTACAGTTGAACATGTTAATGCCGAAAAAATGTCAAGTCTTTGGACATTACGCAAAGGTAATCATAACAGTTTTCCGTGCATAAAAATAAAACCGATTATTGAGATACCTATAGAAGATTCTGTGCGTTATGAAATTGAAAATAAAAAGAAAAAATGCGAAGAAAAAAAAGAATTGTTAAGGCAAGCAATAAGAAAATACGAATTGAATGAAGCAGGATTAAATCTCACAGATTGGGCATTTGATCAAATAAAAGAAGTTGAAGGAAAAGACAAAAAATTGTCGGCATTGACTGAACTTATTAAAAGGTGGCCAAAGAACAAAGAATTTTTGAAAAAATTATATTTAATACTTCTAGAAAATTCAAATGACCAAAACTTTGACTTAATTAAATCAATTTTAATTGGAAAGGTAAAAGAAGATAAAGGCGTTAAAAAAGTAATTTGTGATATACCTCTTTTTTTTGATATAGGTGATTGGAGTAATCATCCTTGCCGAGTTGCCAGCCCAGAAATGCCTTCTATTCTCAGTTTATATTTGCCAGATGAATCAGATAGTAAAAAAATGGCCGGAATGTCGGCGTTTGGCGGCAATAATATTCATGTGACGCCATATCCTGATCCAAATTTACCGATAATTGGCAAAACATACTTATTTTCAATGAATAAGGATATTCCCTGCCATAATCGATATAAAAAAATAGGTTCATATATTTTTCCGGCTAGCCCCGATGAAGTAAAAATTATGCATGCCGCAATAAATTGGTGTACCGCTGAAGAGAGAAAAGGAAAGACTTGGCAAAGTGTTCCAAATACAAAAGGAAAACTTGATTTAGTTATATCATATTTAGAAGAAAAGCCGGATATCGCTATTGAACTTGCAAATATTTTTGCTGCGCCAGATGTAGAAGAAAACGACACTAATGTTTCTATATACGAAAGTAAAGCCCAAATTGTCTGTAAAGCTCTCAAAGGAGAAACTGGATTAAATGATAGTTCTCGGATCAATCTTTTAGTTCTCGGCAAGGTTGATAAAGGACGTGCTCAAGTTGTTCTTAATTCTTCATATTGCATTAAAAATATTATTGAAAGAAGTGAGGAATGGAGCAAAGCAGCTAAAAACCATCCTTTATTTTATTGTATTTTGCCAGGAAAAAAAGACAAAAAAGCAATTATGGCTGAGCCTTCATGCCCTTCGCCATCCGATGTAATGAAGATATTTCAAAGTCAATGGATAAGAGGTGGATTTGTTAAGAATAATATTCCTGGGGTTGGTTTAAGTCAGATATATGATTTATTTTTAGGTAATACGTTAATAATGCGTCAAACCGCATCTGATTTATTAAATTTATTTATACAAAGACTCAAACCTCTTTTTATAGGAATTGCAGGAGTCGATCATCAAAATAAAATTAAAGAATATTCTTTTGAAGCCAGAAGGGACATTTTAATTGGAATTTCAGTATTAGCAATTTTACTATACAAACTTGGTATTAAAAAGGAGGTTTACATGAAAAATGCCCCATTTAATGTTGGAAGAATGCTTTCTCTTGCGGATAAGTTGCACGAACAGTACTGCAAAATTGTTCGGAAAAGCGATCCACCAGCGCAACTTATTGGCAATGCGTTAATGCATACCGCCATGGATAATCCCGTAAAAGGTCTTGCCATGCTTGGTGAGAGACTTTTGATTTATCAAGCGTGGGCAACTAAAGTCCAGGGGGATGACGTAAAATTAACTAAATGGGTTCTTGGGCAAATAGGTCAGGTATCTTTAGAATTAGAAAACGCTACTATTCCTACAAATACTGATGATATCGCAAAAGCCCAAATATTGTTGGGTTACCTTGCTCATTCTAAAAAAGAAGAGTAAATTTAATGGAGGCCTATGATGAGTGAAGAAAAAATAAATCTTGTAGAAAAAAGAGCGACAGGCTTGTTAATTATTGAGGTACGAAGTTCCAATCCAAACGGTGATCCTGACAGAGAAAGTGACCCCCGTCAGCGTAATGATGGCCGTGGAGAAATTTCACCAGTTTCTTTCAAAAGAAAAATACGCGATTTGATTGACGACAAAAAAGGTCTTGCATGGAAAGAAATCTCAAATTTAGTTAAAATAACTGATAAAGAAAGGTTTTATATTCTTGAACATAGAGGACGTGACCGTAAAGTTATTGAGAGCGAACTTGCGGACGGTGGGGAAAAATTTATCAATAAATATTGGGATGGAAGAATATTTGGCAATACCTTTCTTGAAGAAGGGAAATCATCTTCCATAAAAACTGGCGTGGTACAGTTTGGACTTGGTGTTTCTATTAGTCCCGTTGTTATATCTCGAAAAACCTTCACTAATAAATCTGGGGTTGAGGAAGGAAAAGATAGAGGAATGGCACCATTGGCATATAGAATTGTCGAGCATGGCGTCTATTGTATTCCTTTTTTTGTAAATGCAGCGGTATCAAATAAAACAAAGTGCACAAAGGAAGATATTGAATTATTACTCAAAACTATTCCGAGTGCATATAGCGGTACTCCTTCTTTATCTAGGAATATGGTTGAAATTCGCCATGCCTGGTATATGGAGCATAAATCGGCATTAGGATCATGTTCGGACTTTGCCTTAATTGATGCCTTAACTCCAAAACGAAAAGGAAGCACAGATAACGAAAGAAAAGAAAATACTGAGAAACCATCAACATCGTGGAATGATTATGATGTTCCAAAAGAACTACCTGATGAATTGAGAAAAAAAATAGATAGTTGTAAGGACTTGATGAATGAATAGCGATGAACCTTTAGCGCATAGCGCAAAGCCTAAAAATAATATCCCATCGCAAACGTATAAAGCCCATGTTTCTGCTGTAGTAGAGCGGTCAAAAAATAATGTTTCCCGAATGTCCGGGTTTTATTCGGGAGACGTTGAATTTTGGCGTAATGCTGTTGTCAGAGCGGCTATGTTGCATGATTTAGGGAAACTTGACGAAGCCAATCAGGCGGTACTAAAAACGGGGAACAATGTGCACTTGCCTTTGAATCACGTTGATGCTGGTACTGCCTGTTTATTTCAAGGAAAAGAATATGAATCTGCCTTTTTGGTTTACGGGCATCATTTAGGTTTATGTTCTTTACCTGATGAATCAGTCAGGGAAAAATTAGCTTTCAGAGATGAGAAAATTTTTGAATTGGTTGACCAAAAACTTAATGATTATATTAAAGAACACGAAACGAGGTGTGGTAAAGTTGAAAAATTATCAGACGGGCCGAAAAAATCGAGATGGGTAGGTTTGGTAGGACGATTGGCATTTTCATGTCTCGTTGATGGTGATTTTGGTGATACCGCCATTCATTATGGAGGTGAGAGAAAAAAAGAACAAGTGAGCCCAAGATGGAAAGAACGATTGCATCTGTTAAATGCTTATGTAAAAAAGATAAGTGAAAAATCTGATGCGTCTGAAGAGCGAAAAATGCAAAGACAAAATACTTATGAAGCCTGCTATAAAATTGATGCAAACAATAGTTTATATTCGTGCGATAGTCCGGTAGGAACGGGTAAAACGACAGCGGTTATGGCGCATCTACTTAAAGCCGCCATTAATAAACAATTACGGCATATATTTGTTGTGTTACCATACACGAATATAATAAAGCAATCGGTTGACGTTTATAGAAAAGCATTGGTTCTTGATGGCGAAGAACCCGAAAAAATTGTTGCTGAGCACCATCATCAAACAGATTTTTCAAGTTATGAATTACGGCAACATGCAACTTTATGGACTGCCCCTATCATTGTAACAACGGCAGTCCAATTTTTTGAAACTCTTGGGTCGAATCAGCCCTCTCAATTACGAAAGCTTCACGAATTGCCAGGGTCGGCAATATTCCTTGATGAAGCTCATGCGGCAATACCAAGTTGGCTATGGCCGCAGGCGTGGTGCTGGCTGAGGGAATTAAGAAGTAATTGGAAGTGCCATTTTGTGCTTGCGTCTGGTTCGCTGCCGCAACTATGGAAAAATGAAAAAATATCTGATCCTCCCGAAGATATTCCAAATCTTTTGGGAACCAATCAAATGGAAAAATTAATTGAACAAGAAAAAAATAGAATCGCTTATTATAGAATTGAAAAGGAATTTGACGTTGCCAGACTGATAGAATTTATACAATCAAAAAAAGGGCCAAGGTTGGTTGTATTAAATACAGTTCAATCTGCCGCGGTTCTTGCATGGAAAATGAGAGAATCAGGAAAAAAAGTAATGCATTTATCTACAGCTTTAACCCCGAATGATCGCGAAAAGCTTGTAGCGGAAATTATAACGAAATTTGATAGAAAAAAAGAAACTTATGAAGAAGATTGGACGCTCGTTGCAACAAGTTGTGTTGAAGCGGGAATGGATTTTTCTTTTTCAACTGCTTTTCGTGAGAGTTGTAGTGCGTCAAGTTTAATTCAGATAGCTGGACGTGTTAACAGACATGGTAACGGCTCACAAGCCGAAGTTTTTGATTTTCGTATTAACGATCATCTTATGCGTGATAATTTAAGTCTTGATACTTCTAAAAATGTATTGAAAATGCTCTTTGAAGAAGGATTTTTTAAAACTAAAAGCCCTACCGAAATAGTTACTGAATCCATGAGGCGTGAATTAATGAGCAGTTTTGGAAGTTTTGAAAAAAAGTCTAAAGAAATAAAAAATAAAGAAAATGTAAAGGATTATCCGGAAGTTGCAAAATTATGTAAGGTTATAGATTCTAATACAAGACTTGTTATCATAGCACCTGAAATAATTGATGCCTTGAAAAATCACGAGAAAATTCAACCTATAGATATAACACGTAACAGCGTGCAGATTCGTTTTTATAAAATTAATTCCAAAAATTTCAGCACTTTTTGTATTCCATTTTATGATAATGAGGAATTATATTATTGGAAAGCTAAATATGATGGCAAATTTTTAGGATACATGGAAGCAATAATTCCTTTGCTTGAGATCGATAATAATGGGTTTGCAATGGCATAATGATAAAAGTAATCTATAATTATGTTATTAAAGGAGCCTTCATGACCGAAACTCATCTTGCAGTCTTTAAAGGCCGCAAAATCAGGAAAATTTTAAACGAAAATGAATGGTTTTTCTCGATAGTCGATATTGTCGAAACGTTAACTGATAGCGATAATCCACGTGATTACTGGTATAGAATGAAACAAAGGGAGTTTGAATCGACTGGAATTCAGTTGTCGACATTTTGTCGACAACTGAAATTGGAATCGGCTGACGGCAAAAAATATCTCACGGAGGTTGTAAATACTGAAAACGCTTTCCGCATTATCCAATCCATTCCGTCTCCAAAAGCCGAACCATTCAAGCGCTGGTTGGCGAAGGTCGGCTATGAGCGCGTGCAAGAGATCGAAGACCCCGAACTTGCCACTGAAAGAACAAAGGAAATATACAGGGCAAAGGGGTATTCAGATAGCTGGATCGAAAAGCGAATGCGTGGCATAGCGGTAAGAGCTGAATTGACCGATGAATGGAAAAAGCGCGATGTCAAGGAAGACAAGGAATATTCCATTCTTACCGCCGAGATTTCAAAGGCGGCGTTCGGTCTTACGCCGACCGAATATAAAAAACTGAAGGGACTGGAAAGGGAAAATTTGCGGGATCACATGACCGATCTTGAGCTTATTTTCTCGATGCTCAGCGAGGCGGCGACCACCGAAATTACGCGAAAAAAGGATGCCAGGGGATTCAAGGAAAATAAAATTGCCGCGAAAAAAGGCGGAAAGATTGCCGGCGACGCGCGTAAAAAACTCGAGATAGAAACCGGAAAAAAGGTCGTTTCCGAAGAAAATTATCTTGACGCTCCCGAAAGCGTTAAGAAAATTAAACGCAAATAGATCAGACCAGGAACGTGAAAAATCAGGAGCGATAATGCCAGACGCCAACCATGAAGATTTTCTAATGCTCTCCGGAATCCAGCATTTCGTTTTCTGCAAGCGGCAATGGGCGTTGATCCATATCGAAAAGCAGTGGACGGAAAATATCCTGACTTTCGAAGGACGGCAGATACACGAGCGCGCGGACGATCCGTTTTTGGTTGAATCGAGCGGATCAACGATCATATCGCGTTCGGTTCCGCTGGTGTCGAAAAAACTCATGGTCTATGGAATTGCCGATGTCGTGGAATTCAAACAGGTCGATTCCGGCGGAGTAAAATTAGAAAATCGCAACGGCCTCTGGGCGCCTTATCCGATCGAATATAAACACGGCAAGCCCAAGCAGGACGATTGCGATATCTTCCAATTATGCGCTCAGGCGATTTGTCTCGAAGAGATGTTGAATACGACTGTTTCGGAAGGCGCGATGTATTATCATAAGACTCGACGGCGACAACGAATAACATTCGACGCCGCAACAAGAAAAGATGTCGCCGAAAAATACGGCCAGATGCACGAAATGCGGTTGAAGAGTTATACGCCGCCGGCTGAATATTCGAAAGCGTGCGAAAATTGCTCGTTCTTCGATATATGTCTTCCGAAGATGAAAAACGCGGGCGGGCGGGTGGCCAGATATGTCAGGGATGTTTTCGAAAATGAAGGCTGGTGAGACCAATTCGGAAGCTATTGAATATTCTATATGTGACGACACCGGATTCCTATGTTTCGCGGGACGGCGAAAATGTCGTGATATCAGTTAATTCCGAGGAAAAATTCCGGATGCCCGTCCATAACCTTGAAGGGATCGTATGCTTCAACTATACTGGTGCGAGTCCGGCGTTGATGGCGCTTTGCTGCGAGCGGAGCGTAAAATTATCGTTTTTGACCGAAAACGGAAGATTTCTTGCGCGTGTCACGGGAGGCGCATCCGGAAATGTGCTTTTGCGAAGAAAGCAATACAGATGTTCGGACGACGAAAAATTTTGTACGGATGTATCGAAAAATTTGATTGCGGGAAAAATTCAGAACAGCCGTTATGTTTTGCAGCGATTCGCGCGCGATCACTCAGAGGATGCGGGTTCTGAAAATGTGAAAAATGCGTCGAAGACGCTCGCGCATTTCGGACTTTCGTTGCTGTCCTGCGACAATCTCGATTCGATTCGCGGGGTCGAGGGCGAGGCGGCGCGTGAATATTATGGCGTATTTGACCATCTGATAACGGAGCAGAAGGAAGTATTCAAATTTAAGGGCAGATCGAGAAGGCCGCCGCTCGATCATGTGAATGCCGTGCTGTCTTTTTTGTATGTCGTTCTCGCGCATGACTGCGAGGCGGCGCTTGAAACGGTCGGGCTCGATCCTCAGGTCGGGTTTTTGCATCGCGACAGGTCGGGGCGCGCCGGACTTGCGCTCGATTTGATGGAGGAACTCAGGCCGTATCTTGTCGACAGAACGGCGTTGACACTGATCAACAACAGGCAGATCAGTTCGAAAAGGTTTCTGGTGAAAGAAACCGGCGCCGTGATAATGGACGACGAAACGCGCAAGGAGATCATCGTCGCATGGCAGAAAAGAAAACAGGAAGAAATTACGCATCCATTTTTGAACGAAAAGATAAAAGTCGGCCTGATCCCTTATGTGCAGGCGCTTCTGATGTCGAGGTTTTTGCGCGGCGACCTCGACGGTTATCCGCCATTTTTGATCAGGTGATTTTTTATGATGGTATTGATAACATACGATGTAAATACTGAAACTCCAGCCGGCCAGAGACGGCTTCGACATGTCGCGCGGCAGTGCGAAAATTTCGGCCAGAGGGTCCAGAACTCCGTTTTTGAGTGTCTGGTCGATCCGGTGCAATTTGGAGAACTCAGAAGCAGGCTTGAGAGTATAATAGATAAAGAAACCGACAGCTTGCGATATTACTTTCTTGGAAACAACTGGAAGAGCAGGATCGAGCATGTTGGATCGAAACCTTCATACGATCCGGAAGGGGCGATTGTAATTTAGCGCGAACCATAAGTGATGGTGAATATTGCGGTACGTTCGCGCGTCAGATTTTACGGTCATTATCGCGGAATCAAGTCATTCGTGGAACGCTTTTTCAACATGAAATTCCAGGTTCGCGGAATGGTCCGTGAAACGATAATAAAGTCTTTAATTTTGATTGGTCACTGTCGCGCCCCGCGTGGGCGCGTGGATTGAAACGAATTTGCCGACGGCGTTTTGGCCGAAATCATTTGTCGCGCCCCGCGTGGGCGCGTGGATTGAAACATAGATAAATTTAACTAAGAACACTATAAAAAAGTCGCGCCCCGCGTGGGCGCGTGGATTGAAACAGGTGTCCATCCGCTTTCTTTGAGCGTCTTGAATGTCGCGCCCCGCGTGGGCGCGTGGATTGAAACGACGACGACGGCCAAAGTTTCAAACGACCCTGCCGGTCGCGCCCCGCGTGGGCGCGTGGATTGAAACATTACATGACGCTCCAAAGCTGGATAAATGAACTGTCGCGCCCCGCGTGGGCGCGTGGATTGAAACATTATATTCGGTATTGTAAATCATTTCGAACAACTGTCGCGCCCCGCGTGGGCGCGTGGATTGAAACTCGAAGGCGAGTCGATGCCGCGTAAGATCAAATTGTCGCGCCCCGCGTGGGCGCGTGGATTGAAACTATAATGGGGAGGCGAAATAATGAGAATAAAACAGTCGCGCCCCGCGTGGGCGCGTGGATTGAAACATAATATTTTGCTGGTACATATTAACGTTGGGTGAGTCGCGCCCCGCGTGGGCGCGTGGATTGAAACATGGACACTATAAGCTACTTGGTTGGCCCCGACAGTCGCGCCCCGCGTGGGCGCGTGGATTGAAACAGGTCGGCGCGGGCCTTGGCGAGGTCGGCGCGTCCGTCGCGCCCCGCGTGGGCGCGTGGATTGAAACCTCGATGTCAAGGGATACGGCCAGGATCAGCCGCGTCGCGCCCCGCGTGGGCGCGTGGATTGAAACTTCCAAGCCCCAGCTCCATCGGTATAATAATGGTGTCGCGCCCCGCGTGGGCGCGTGGATTGAAACCACTTAAAAGGGTGCAGTCTATCCCGATGTCCACCAGTCGCGCCCCGCGTGGGCGCGTGGATTGAAACGACAGTTCGATCAGTTCGGCGCTCTGCGGGGCGTGTCGCGCCCCGCGTGGGCGCGTGGATTGAAACAGAAGAAAGCGCCAACCCTTTCGAAATCAATAACAGTCGCGCCCCGCGTGGGCGCGTGGATTGAAACAACTTTCGGGAACCGCCCGGAAATGAGCTTCGACGGTCGCGCCCCGCGTGGGCGCGTGGATTGAAACGCGAAGATCTTTTGCGTTTTTGCCGGTAACTGGTTGTCGCGCCCCGCGTGGGCGCGTGGATTGAAACTTCTGTGACAGGTTCGGTCTGTGACCATCCCTTTGTCGCGCCCCGCGTGGGCGCGTGGATTGAAACAGGTACTTGAGTATCGCCGTTTGAATTGTTTTTTGTCGCGCCCCGCGTGGGCGCGTGGATTGAAACAAAAGAGGAATACACCAAATACAAACAGATGGCGTCGCGCCCCGCGTGGGCGCGTGGATTGAAACTATGAAGCGGCGAAAAATGGAGGGAATATTATGAGTCGCGCCCCGCGTGGGCGCGTGGATTGAAACTTTACGGTCGGATCGAGCGACTCGAGCCCTGTTTGTCGCGCCCCGCGTGGGCGCGTGGATTGAAACAAAACCGCAGCGCACCTGATCGACAAGGACAACAGGTCGCGCCCCGCGTGGGCGCGTGGATTGAAACATCGGAATAGTCCCTGTGAACGAGCGCGGGAAGAGTCGCGCCCCGCGTGGGCGCGTGGATTGAAACTGATATTCGGGCCAGTTCTTTGCTTCTTCGGCTTGGTCGCGCCCCGCGTGGGCGCGTGGATTGAAATCACCAAAAATCGCGCATCCACGTCGAGCCGTTAGTCGCGCCCCTGTATTTATTGCATATGCAATACCTGAAAATGCAAAAACGTTTTCCTTTATTTTTTTGCATCGAAAAAAGGGAGGGGGCAAATTGCCACCTCCCTTGTCCCGAAAAAGTTTTAATGCGGAGCGCGCGCATACACCTGCGCGGAATTAAGGCATTTGATAATGATTTTCAATTGACGTTGGCGCGCATTTTTTATACTGCGCAAATCGGCCGGGCGCGTTAACATAGACCGGGCATTTGCCGTGCGAATCGAGTTGCGCGTCGGTCCCAAATATTATATATCGCGAATATACGCAAGCCCGGCCGGCCGCGCCTATTGGCCACCCGGCCACATAACTATGCAGCAGCGCGATTTTTTTGATTTCCGATCTGCGAAACGATACCATCTGAACAATCAGCGCATCATCCGGTTTAGGAGGATGCGCAACTCAGGCAATAATGCTGAGCGCGCGGAGCATGAAACTTTTTCGGGCAACCGGCATTTTTATTATGCGTTATGCGCGACGGTTTTTGACATAACATAACAGCCGATTAATGATAAATTATTTCGGCCTCCGTATTCCCGGTCGTCCCGATACGCCGAGGTGTTTACCAATTTTAATAGCTGAAAACGGTCTTTTTGATGTGGGTATAATTTTGAAAAAGATTGCCCGTGAATAAACTGAAAAGCGCATCATCCGGTTTAGGAGGATGCGCAACTCAGGCAATAATGCTGAGCGCGCGGAGCATGAAACTTTTTCGGGCAACTGACATTTTTATTATGCGTTATGCGCGCCGGCTTTTGACATAACAGCCGATTAATGATAACATTATTTCGGCCCCCGTATCCGGTCGTTCCGATACGCCGCGGCAATAAATTGCGGGGATAAATATTGTATGGCTTCAAACGATAAGACGCTGATATTCGGACATCCGCTTTCCACGTATTTCTGGTGCTTCCTTATATTTATTGGAATTTCCCAGCTGCTGGGCGCTTTCGCCGCGCTCGGCGGCCTGCGCGACGACTATGTCGCCGGGATCGCCGGCGCCGAAAAGGTCGACGCCGACTCGGTGGCAGGCCTGACGCCCCGGAAATATTACTTCGTCAGCGGCCCCGCGTTTTCGAAAGACGAAAAGGAAACGACGGGAATGATTTATTATTCGGAGCAGACGAAAGGCTATTCATCCAAAAGCAGCTGGGTCTCCGGCGAGAGCAGGATCGCGAATTTTTTCATCGGCGCGCGAAAGAAGATCCTGGCCGTCCGGCACGACGCATATTCCGATTCCTTGATGAATTCGGAAATCAATGACTGCTGGAAACATGAAACATTCGACGTCCCTTCGCGGTCGGTCCGCGTCAGGCGCAAGGGCTTTTCGCCGGGACAGAAGATCTCGGTGTGGGGAAGGGCGATGGATGAAAAAACGATAGACGCCGAAATCATCATAAGCTGCTCGCCCGACGAATATATCGGAAGCGTCACGAAAAAATTGGCCGATGAAAAGAGGTCTGCGCCTTTTCTGATAGTGATAGGAATAGCGCTGATCGTTTTCGGGGCTAAAAAACTTCGCGCCGATTGACGATTGAATAACCGCGATCCGAATGGCGCCCTATCTTTTTTTCGATTCCTCGTTTTCCCGCGTCGCGAGCGCGTTATAATAATTCAACTGAAATATCGAAACGGCGGCGCAGGCGACGATCGCGGCGGCGTCGTTGAAAAAAGCGTCGTATTTCAACGAATCGGCCTGCGGATATTTAAAGCTCAGGGCGACTTCGTTCGAGGAATTCCGCTTTATCGCGAGCGAATCGAGGACATTTTTGAACTGCAGGACGACCTCGTCGGTGCTTTTTAAATTCATGGCCGGCGAAACGCTCGTAACCGCGAACAGCTTATAAGCCGCCAGTTTCTTCGAATTTTCCAGGTCGGCCGATATTTCCGCGGCGCACGCGGGGTCGCCGAATGAAATCCGCGCTTCGAAGGCGCCGCCGGCCGAATCGTGAGCGAGCGTTATCATTTCGATGTTTTTGACGTTTTTATTCAACGCTCCGTCGAACGCGCGGCTTGCGATAGAATCTATTATTTTGCCCGGGTTCTTGAAATAAACAATGTAATCGCCCGGTTCGCAGTCTTTTTCAAAAGCCCCGTTTTTTTCGCGAACGATCCTCGCGACGAGTTTTTCGGAACCGAAAACGATGGTTTTATTGTCCGGGATGACGACGCTGTATATGAATTTTTTATCGTCGGCGGTCATGGCGCCGATTATAAAATTAATGGCCATTCTGACCGTGACCGGGCTTTCGAACCCTATCGAATCGAATATTTCATCGTAATTTTTTTCCGTGATGAAATTAAACCGCAGATGGGCCAATCCGTTTTCAAAGGTGGCGTCGCAGAGGGGCGACTTCAGCGCCCCGATCTCGCCGGCAATCTTTCCGGCGTCGAAATCGCCCTTTATGACCGCCGCGAAATTTTCGGGATTCCCCGATTCGTAATCGGGGTCCTGCGGCGCGTAGAGCCTTATCTGAGTATAGTTTTGACGCGAAGCTACTTCGAGCAGGTCCGTTAAGTCTTTATAGAAATTATTGGTTTTCGGGTTTTTCCGGGCCCTGGAAACGTCATCGCCGAGGCGTTTGGCGAGTGACGCGACATCGGCCCTGACGTAGATTCCGGCTTTTTCATTGCCGGCCATGGCGAGCTCCGGCGCCTGGAAAACGAGCGTCGACATGAAAATTGCGGCCAGGAACTTTAAGGATATTTTATATTTCATCGAAAACCCCTTCAGTTAATATATTTCAGGATCCAGCAACCGGAAAATCCGGATTGTCCCGGCTCAAAGGTTAACATATAAGCATGAAAAAATCAAAATCACGAATGTCTCGAACGCAAGCGATACAACTTACGCTTTTTCAGGCGCGCCCCGTTGCGGATGAAATACCGTGGCATGGAGCGCGCCTGCGTTAATATTTCTTGACTTGACGCGGGTTTTGTTATAAAATTTTCGAATAATAGTGAATTTTCATGTCGCGTCGCGATAAGGATTCTTTTTGGAGGTTATTGATATGTCAGATAAGCCGCGTTTCGAACTCGATATAACCAACCTGCTCAAGACGATAAGCGAGGAAGATATAAAAGCCCAGTCCGGCCAGGTGGCGGTGCTCCACGACCGGATACACAAAAAAACAGGCAAGGGCAACGATTTTCTCGGCTGGCTCGACCTGCCCTCCAGGTTGAATCCCGAGCTCCTTCTGGACATCAATTCGGTCGCGACCGAGATCAGGCATAACGCCGACGTGCTGCTGTGCATCGGAATAGGCGGGTCTTATCTGGGTTCCAAGGCGGTCAACTACGCGCTCAACGATTATTTCTGCGACTGCTACGACAAGCAGGACCGCAACGGCCCGCAGGTCATATTCGCCGGGCAGAATCTTTCGGCCGATTATCTGACCTCGCTTTTCAAATTCCTGAAAGGCAAGAGCGTTTACGTCAAC
>Ga0079303_10000108_pt1 | contig 17510 bp, 9 predicted proteins | sample Methanogen_OWC_FD_77073 | JGI IMG/M metagenome (GOLD analysis project Ga0079303, IMG submission 77073) | Enriched soil microbial communities from Old Woman Creek wetland in Ohio, USA - Methanogen_OWC | ecosystem: Environmental > Terrestrial > Soil > Wetlands | place: USA: Ohio | collected...
AATATGAAATATATATCCAGGATCAAGAGACTGTCTGATGAAGCTAAAAATCTGCCGCCTTCACGGAAAAATTACGCGGACTTTTTTGCGGCCGCGTGCCTTGCGGCCTTGAATATCGCGGAAGCCGTCACACGGCGGAGTGACGGAAGTTATTTCGAAAAAACATCGTTGAAAGCTCTTTCGGTTGAGAACGATCTTCTTTTCAGGCCGGTTCTTCCGGCCGGCTATAACAAAAGCTACTCGAACCCCGCCCGCTGCGTCGAATTATTCGGAACCGCTCTGGGGCCGCTTTTTTCGTACATTTATTCGACGCTGATCAACGAGACCGGCTCTGCTCTTCACGGCAAGACCGGCAGGATCGAAAAATTCCTGAAGCTGATCATAGATATTTTCGAACACGGCTGCTCCAATAAATCCGTCAGCGCGAAGGTCGTCAAAAAAATGATCGGCGATTGCGAAAAGATCTCGCGCGCGGAGGTCATAAAAAATTTTTTCCCGGAGAAATATTCGCCGAAGTTCGACCTTTATAAAAAGCTCGCCGGAATGTGCTTGAAAGACAGGCGCTATATTTATTCATACGGCGAATTCATCGGACCCGCCGAATTAAAGGCCGCCGAATTCGTATCAGGTCTCGGCGAAAAGATCCTGCGGAGGCAGGCGGCTGCGATAGCCGACGCCTTCAGGGACGGATTCATCGTCGAAAACAAGGCTCGCGGAAACAGGAATATCGCCAGGGTCGTCTTTAACATCGGCCTCGAGCCGCTCGTGTGCCTTTTGACGGAAGAACTCGAAAAAAGAGGCTTCGTCCCGCACGTCAGCGCGGTGCTCGCCACGCCCCCGAACAGGCAGCATTACTACGATCACAGGTTCGACGAGGCCATCTATTTCGATGAAGAATACGCCGAAATAAGAAAGAACGCCTATATTTCGGCTTTCAAAAAAAACGCCCGGACTTTATCGAAATACTCGGGCGTCATCTTCCTCAGAAATTTCGGCGAAGCTACATTCTCTCCCGAAATAAAGGCCGGCTGCCTTAAACTGTCTAAAAAACAACAGCGGCTCCAGAAAAAGTCCGACAGCTTCATAGATGAAATGCTGCGTTCCGTCCATACCCCGGACACCGAAACGAGCTTCACCAGCGTCGCCTTCCCGTCGCCGGCCATCGGCAAAAAATACGCCGCGATCTTCATGGACACTATAAAGATCAATTCCCTCGATTCCGGCGAATATGAAAAGATCCAGCAGGGCATCATCGAAATATTGGATGGCGCGGACCATGTCCACGTCAGGGGAAAAGCGCCCAACAGGACTGATCTTGTCGTAAAATTTCAGGCGCTTAAAGATCCCCGTCGCGAGACGAACTTCTTCAACTGCGGCGCGCACGTCAACGTTCCGGCCGGCGAGGTCTTCACCACACCCGAGCTCAAAGGCACCAGCGGGACGCTTCACATCGGCCGGACATATCTCGACGAGCTTGAATATATCGACCTCGAGATAAAGTTCCGCGACGGCTTCATAACGGAATATTCATGCGCAAATTTCAAGGATAAGAAAAAAAATCAGGACTATATCCGCGAGAACCTTCTCTTTCCGAATAAAACCCTTCCCATGGGCGAATTCGCCATCGGGACCAATACGCTTGCGTATAACGTCGCTAAAAAATACGGAATAATGAGGATCCTGCCGGTACTGATACTCGAAAAGATGGGCCCGCACTTCGCCATCGGCGACACCTGCTACGGCTTCGTCGAGGACCTTCCGGTCTACAACCAGTTCAACAAAAAAGAGATCGTCGCTCGCGACAACGACATGACGCTCCTGCGCAAAACCAATATCGAAAAGGCCTACACGCGCGTCCATACTGACATAACGCTTCCGTACGAATCGATAGAATTCATAAGCGCCGTCGCCGCTGACGGCAAACGGACGGACATCATCAGAAACGGGAAATTCGTTCCGGAATGTGCGAGATCGTTGAACAGGCACCTTGCAGGGTCAGTTTAACCGGAGAAAAAACAGCGTTATCCCTTGACTTGACTTTGGTATCAAAATATAGTACCATTAAATCGTGAACGCGAAACACAAAAAAACGCTCAAATCGATTTTTACGCGGCCAATACAATCAGGCGTCGAATGGTCCGACATCGAATCGCTGCTTGCGGCTTTGGGAGCCGAATTATCGGAAGGCCGGGGGTCCAGGATCCGCATCGCGTTGAACGGCGTCAGGGCAGTTTTCCACAGGCCGCATCCATGCAAGGAAACGGATAAAGGCTCTCTGGCTTCCATGCGAAGATTTCTTGAAAATGCGGGAGTTAAGCTATGATGGAGTTTAAAGGATATATCGGAAATGTCACATATGACGACGAGGCCAAAATATTTCACGGTGAGGTAATTAACACCCGCGACGTTATTACCTTTCAGGGAAAGACCGTCAGGCAGATAGAAAAGGCTTTTAAAGACTCCGTCAACGATTATATTCAATGGTGTGAAAAAGAAGGCGTTTCACCTGAAAAGCCTTATTCGGGAAAGTTCAATCTAAGAATTTCTCCGGAACTTCATAAAAAAGTCGCCTATGCCGCCGGAAAACTTAATGTCTCGATCAATAAATTCGTCGAAAAAGCCCTGCTCGATGAAATTCTGAACTTTTTACCGCGCTGATATTCCGGTGCGATCTTAAAATATTTTCACGCTGCATAAATTTGAGTTTTTCGATGTTATATGCTTTTATTGTAAAATCCTGAAATATGGAGTGTGCCATGTTTGCCGACACTATCAGCGAAAAGAAGATACCGTCTGACGGGAGTTCCTGGAGCGGAATCCTGGCCGGGATGCGCCTCGGCTTTTTCAACAACAAATTCGACGATTACTTCAAGTTCCTCTCCGGCTGCTTCATGGACGAAGACGAGATGGCCGAAAGAAAAGGATTTTATATTCCTCTGGCCGCGATGCTTTCAAGGCACGTCAGAATGACCCCGCAGCTTTACGAGATCTATCCCACCCTCGATTACCTCGTCGAGGACATGACCGACAGCGGCGACGAAGATCTCGGCAGGGCCGCCGCCCGCCTTGCCGCCGCCTGCAGAACGGCGCGAGAAAGGCTCGCCTCGGGCGATCAGGCGAAAGAGCCCGCCGTCGTGGCGATACAACCCGTGCCCGAAGAGCTCGAACGTTTCGTAACTGATCATTCAGGCGACAGGAAAAAGCTGTTCCAATCCGTCATCGACGAAAACTTGACTCTCGGCGGCAATTTCGACAGGACGCTGGCGCTCATCTGCGAACTTCTCTGCCTCGACGCGGCCGCCGCCGAAACGCTGACCGCAGTATGGGTCAGCGGCGCCTCGGGATTCGAGTCCGTCATGCGCGCGTTCGTCGAGGACCTCTGCCATCTTATGCGCGGCCGCGAAGAAAACCGCTGGATAATGGTCCTTTGCCGCCTCGCCTCCGGATGCGGCCTCGACTTCAATAACCGCCTCCCGCTTTCGGCCGAGGCGTCCTTCAATCTTAGCCAATACCAGGACGCTCTCGCTTCAATCGACGCCGTCGAAAAAATGAACGGACTGACCCCGTATCTGGAACATTTAAAATGCGTCTCGCTGTGGCTGACGTCGCGTCCCGGCGAATGTGCCGCGATACTCAGGCGGCGGCTTTCCGAAAACCCGGGCGACGTGCTCGCCGCGCTTCTTGCAGGCGACGTTTTCATGAGCCGGCATATGATCGAGAACGCGGTCAAGGCATACGTTTATTCCTATCACCTCGAGCCGGGCGCGCCCGACGTCCTCTATGCCCTTGCCCGCGCTTATCACGCCGGATACTTCGCGGAACAGGTCGATCTGTGCGTCGCCGCCGCGGCGAAGATATCGCCGGATGCGGCCGGAAAATTCAGGTTCGGTGTAGAGCTGTACGTAAAATGCTCGCAGCCGGGTGTCAGGGCGCGCGTCGAGGGCCGCGACGCCGGCGTATGCCCGCAATGTCTCAGAGATGTCGGATGCGGCCGCAAGGTTATAGAATGGATGAGCGACGCCGGCCTGTACAAGCGAATCGAGGTCGATCTTCGTGACGGCTTCGTCCAGAAATTCAAGTATCTGCCGGATGAGGACCTTGTCGACATCGAGGAGAGCCGCGAGGGCAGGATAACGCTTTATCGCGACGGCGGAGTCTTCGAGCTGGACGATCTGTTGAAGGCCTATACGGTCAAAAGCCTCGATGCCCTCCCGAAACCCGGCGTTGACGATTTCCTGAGCGAAGGCGCCGTCAAAGCGCTCTGAGCCAGGGAATAAAACTTATTTCCCGAAAATCTTCTTCAGGTCTTCTCCGGCGGCCTCGAATCGCTTCGAAATCTCTTCGGTGACCGGCTCGCCGTCTTTTGTGATGATCTTGCTGAAGATATCTGCGTACTCTGAAATATCACTGTTAATGCCGTGTAGTTTCAGAAGAGAATTGCACGCGTGGTAGCGAACGAGATAGTCCGGATCGTGTAATGTTTCGTATAACGCGGCGATCGATTCGGCCGTGTTGAAATCTCGAAGCGCCATCGCAGCTTCGAGCCTGTCGTATTCGCTCGGGCATCTTTTAAGGACCTGAATTATATACTTGCAGTACCCGTCGTCGTTCTCGATCTTCTTCAGCGCAACGCATATATTGACCGTTTCGAGCGCCGACGCGGTCAGAAGATTTTTCTTCAATATTTCAGCCGATTTATTTGACTTAAGCTGCCCGAGCCCGGCCGATGCTCGGTGGTCGCCATGCTCCAGAAGCAGTTTTTCGGCCAGGTCGCGCTCGTCGCCGGTCAGCTGATCGACCGATCCCATGTCGAGGCCGTCGTGCCAGGCCATATAAGGATCGCCGAAGAAACTCTCGTAAAAATTCCGGAACGCGACGGACGGCTGAAATCCCGACGGAAGAGGCGGCGGCCCCGGCGCGTTATTTCTCTTATATTCCGCGACATGTTCCGCCGCCTGTCTTTCGCGCTCCATCGCGAGTTTCTCGTCGATGAATTCCATTTTCTCGATCGCTTCCTGAAGCTTCGGTCCGCAATTTTTAGAAAGGGTTTTTAATATTATCTTCTGGTTCCACGAAAGCCTCGCGTGGTCTACGGCGTTCATGCAGCCATCGTCCTCGATCTCGGGGTCCGCGCCTGCCGCTATCAGCGCTTCCAAAAAACTTTCATTTTTATTCTTTATCGCGTAGATCAGCGGCGTTTTGCCGTCGCCGCTTTTGCAGTTCACGTTCGCTCCCCGTTTTATCATCTCGGCGGCCGGCCTGTTGAGGCCGTTATATGCGCAATAGATCAGCGCGTTCCAGCCGCTTTCGGGGCTGGTTTTCGCGTCTGCGCCTCGCGATAGGAGAAACATCGCGATCCTCTCGTCGCCCGCCGCCGCGGCCGCGATGAGCGCGTCCCTTCCATTTTCAGTTATTATCGAAATATCGGCGCCGAATTTGACGAGCGTCTCGCACGCTTCGAGATTGCGCGCAAACGCAGCGGTATAAAGAGCGGTCTCTCCGGAATTATTCCGCAGGTTCGGATCGCATCCTGCGAGCGCGAGTTTTTCGATGACCTCGACGTTGTTTTTTTCGGCGGCGAAATGTATCGGCGCGTTGCCCGATTTATCGGAAATATCGGTTTTAGCTCCGGCAGACAACAATAATTCCAGAATTTCCATATCGCAGTTGATCCTGGAACATGTTATCGAAAGCGCAGTCTGGCCGTTATTTTTTCTAAAATTAATATCCGCGCCCGCCGCGATAAGTTCTTTTATTTTTGCTCTGTCCGACCTGGCAGCTGCCGCGACAAGCGCTGCGCCGCAATCCGCTTTATCATTATCGGCTCCGGACGGGCAGACCTCCTGCTTCACTTTCGCAGCCCTGCGTTCTTCGGGGCTCAATTTCATTACGCTTTCAAGATACGCCGCGAGTTCATCGAATTTATTATCTTTGGCTATATCCATCGCCGTGCGTCCGTCCGAGTCTTTCTTCGTGACGCTCGCTCCGCCCTCGACGAGGGCGCGTACCGCTTCGGTATATCCGCGCATGGCCGCCAGGTGCATCGCCGTGTATTTATTTCCGTCCTTGACATCCGGCAGCGCTTTATTTTCAAGAAGGATCCGGATCACGTCCGCGTGCCCGTTATTTGCCGCGGCGTGGATCGCCAGCGTTCCTATGATGTCGCCGCTCTGCGTCGCCGCGCCTTTTTTCAACAGCATCTTAACTATCTCTGCGTGCCCGTTTTCGCATGCCGCAATAAGCGCCGATTTTTTGTATTGGTTCCCGGTACGCGCGTTCGCGCCTTTTTCAAGAAGGTATTCGGCGATCTCGTCCCGCTCATCCGTTCGCATGCACACTAGCATTAAAGGCGTATGCGTTTCTGCGTTTTTTTTGTCTATACAGTCGCCTTTTTCGGCGCATCTTATAACGTCTTCCAGCCCCCCGCATTTCGCGGCCGTGTAGATATCGCCGATCTCGACGCGCTTCGGGGCCTTTTGAGCGCGCCTTCCATCTTTATCTTCTTCTTCTGCCCGCTCGCCCTCGAAACTCGTTTCCGGTTCGCCGAAAAAGTTTTCGCTTTCATTTTTTTCAATTTCGACGTTTTTAAATATTTCACCGGCGATCTTTTCGATAGCCGCCGCTTCGTTTTCCGTAACGCCGTCTATCGTCAATTTCATCGCCCCGCCGCCGCCGGCGTATTCGCCGTTCCATTCGATGCTCATGCGATCATACGGAGTGCAAACAATATTAGTGACGTCTTCCTCAATCTTAGGCTTTGACCGGCCAACATATATTTTTTTGATGAGTTTGCGATATATCGAAAACGCCTCGTTATAAAGCCGCCATTCGAAGCTGCCAGCGTCGTCCGGATCTTTGAAAGATTCATACGAGATCTCCGCCGTATAATTATTTCCCAGGCATTCGATCAATTCGGCGAGAAACAGTATCGTAACGCGCGCGGCCGGGGTCCCGGCCTTTTCGAATTCTCTCTCGCAGCGGACATTTCGCGCGCCGCTCAATGTTAAATGATCGTTCGCGGATAACGAAAGTTTTAATTTTTTTACCTGTCCGGTCATTTTTTATCTCCACGGCGATCGTTAATAATCATATTCGGTTTTTATTTGTCGGATATTTTAAAGGTCCGTCCGTCCGTCAGCACGTCGACCACGATCCCGGAGGCGTTCAATTTTTCGCCTTTGCCGTCGATCGCGGCCTTTCTCGCGTCGATGATCATGACCGTGCCTTCGCCCATCACTTCCGCGCTGTTATCGGGCTTGAACCAGACGCTCGTGTCCTCGTCGATCCCGATTCCGAGTTTCGACGGGTTCTCGATGACGACCGTGAACAGTCGGTTTTCCCGCTGGCGCTTCACGAAGTGCTGATCGACGATCACGCCTTTTAACAATCCCAGTCCCGCCGCAAGCACTACTCCGCCTCTTTTTATCGATTCCATGTCGCCTTCGCCCGTGATCATCGGATCGCTCTGGCAGGCCGTTCCGGCGCTCGTCCCGCCTACCACTCCGCCTCTGGCCTTCATTATTTTTATCGCGCCGAGAAGCGGCGTTCCAAGCAATTTTTCCGTAATGCGGTTCTGGTCGCCGCCCGAGAACCATACTCCGCCGCAATTTAAGACCGCTTCGACATTCTTGATCTCAGCCGCGTCCCTGCGGTCTTTGATGTGCATTACCTTAACGTCCTTTGCGCCGGCTTTCACGAACATGTCCGCGTCCTCGTCGCCCGTTTCCTTCGCGTTCTCCGAGGCCAGCGGAAAGACGATGATCTGTTTTTTATCGCCGTCCGAAAGTTTTACGAAAAGTTCAACTGCCTTTCCTGGTTTTTCGCCGCCGCCTACCAGCACCAGATGTCCGCGGTCTTTGAGCAATTGCACGCTCCCGGCGTCCGATCCGGCGAAGCATTTTGAGACCGCCGCCGCGCAGATCAGAATGGACAATATTATTGAAATTGTATATACACAGCCGCGCGTCTTCATATTTATTATAAATTTCATCATTGATACTCCATTTCAAAAATTATTTAACATTTTGCAATCTATCACAAAATCGAAGATGTTTCAACTGATTTTAAGCCCGCCATCCCCTTTTTTCAGCATATTACGGGCGCCCCCGTTCGGAATATCATTATACGGCATTCGAGGCGCCCGGAAAAATTCTTTTCAAAAAATATTCGAAAAAATTGATATTCATTTATTAGCCATTCCGGAAATTGGATAAAAAAGATCCGGTATAACGCGAGAAAAATTCATTTGTACTTTATTGGTTTCATTGTATTCCGTATAATCTTATGGTACAATATTCAATAAATTTTTTTCCTTACGTCTCATTTATTTTTATGATCCATATTTAACAACGTTTTTTAAAAAAGCTTGGCCGGATTTTATCTTTGGCATGTCGTGTACATTCGTACATTTAATATCTTGTTTTGCTCCTTTCGCGGGCGTGTAAATTTTCACGCAAATTAACAAAAAATATTAAATATAAGGAGGATATCTCGTGATTTTTTTCAAAAAAGGCGAACCACTATTTCCGATCCGGGTTATTTTTTCGTTATTATTCCTGCTGTCATTCGCGGTCTGCGGCTGCGGCGGCGGTGACGGCTCGGGCGACGGCTTATCGGCTATCGTCAATTCCGATGTTCCGATCACGACATACGAAACGGACTCATATCTTCCGATGAATTCTCCTAACGCCCTCGTTTATTCGAACGGCGAGAACGTATACGAAGCGAAATATCTGGGCGAGGTCGACGCGGCCGGCGTAAGGGCGGCAAAATTCGGCTCGGCGGGCTCGTACAACTTATACAGCCTGGGCAGCGACAGCATAAATCTCTGCGGCAGCGACAGCCAGGTTTTCAGCGCGCCGATCCCCCTGTGCTCGAGAAAGACCTCGCCATACAGCCAATGCACGACGTCGGTGACGATCAACGGAAAAGCCGCATTCGTCAAATCGCTTTTTATGGGCGAAGAAAAGGTCACTACCGCGGCCGGATCGTTCGACACCCTGAAGATCCAGATGACCTTCAGCGAAGGCGAAACGGGCGCCATCAATTACAACCGCGTCATCAACCTGGCCAAAAACGTCGGAATAGTCGTCGATAAAGTGACGACGTACGATCTTACGAGCGTGACCACCCTCATCGCCGGAACCACCGAAACGGCCGTTTACACGAAGCCTAAGAAGGAATGGGCCATTCTGATCTACGCGGCGGGACACAATCCGTCCAACGACCTGTCGGGTTACTTATACGACCAGCTGAAACAGTTCGAGGGCACCGGCATCGGCAATGGCGCTCACGTGGTCGCGCAGATAGCTCCCACGAACGCCGTGTTGAGCGGCAACACGACGAGGTTCGCCCTGGAGAACGACAAACTCGTGGCCGTCAAGACCATAACGGGCCGGACCGTCGATACCGGGACGACATCCGAAATTATCAGCTTTTACAACTGGGCGATAGACGCTTACCCGGCCGAACATTACGCGCTATTCGTATCGGGCCACGGTTCGGGCGCGATAAGCGTTCTTTATCCCGGCGGCGGCGGCAATGCGCCCGCAAAGGCGATCGCGTACGACGATGTCGCGAAAAATTCGCTGAAGCTGGTCGGGTTGTCCGATGCGTACGGCAACGTGACGGCCAAAATCGGCAAAAAGATCGACGTCATAGTATTCGATTCATGCGTAATGCAGATGCTCGAGGTAGCCTATCAGCTGAAGAATTACGCCGATTATTTCGTGGCCTCGCAGGCGGCGGTGTCCGGGTACGGAATAGACATGGCCGAATTTTCAAAAAAATTCAACGCGAGCGCTGACCGTTCGGCGCTGAACGTGTCTAAAATGCTCGTCGACGCTTACATCGATTCTCCGAGGATATCGAGCGCCAACCTGACGATGTCGGTCACGAAACTTTCGATGTGCGACACGGTGAAGACTCTCGTCGACGGCTTCGCCGACGGTATCGCAGCGATCAAGAGCGACACCGACGCCGTCGCTTTCGTGCTCGCCGTCTACGGCGCGCAGAGGTTCGGATCTCTCGACAGCAATGATTATTCGAGCTGTTATGTCGATCTTTTCGATTTCGCGATAACCCTGGATTCGCTCATAGGTTCAGGGGCGGCCAAAACCGCCGCGCAGGCGCTGATCGACGTCGAAAAAGCGAAGTCGTTCGTCGTGTATAACAGGATCAAGGGCGATTATTTCAAGGCGGCCGACGGGATTTCGATATTCATTCCAAAGCAGTCGAGCGACTGGCTGAACTCGAATTACACGCGCGACCAGTACCGGTTATTCACCGATTTCGGCCGCGACGGCAAATGGTACGATTTTTTGAACGAGTGGGCCAATATGCTGGCGGCTAACGGCAAGTAACATTATGAATTTTAAAAAAGGAGTTTACCAGATGCGCAGCGATAAAAGATTTTTTGTTTCGATAATGATATCGGCGTTACTTTTCATTTTGGCTATATCGTTTTCCGGCTGTTTCTTCGCCGGGGACGACGATGCCGCTCCTGCCCTGACGACGGACACCACCACGCGGCTCATAAGCCCTACGGCCTATTCCCCCGGAGCATGGGTCGCGCAGACCGCCGTCGAAAAACTTTTCGGCGTAGCCGCGGACAAACTGACGGATAAATTCGCCACGATACTCTTCGGCGATGAAGCCGCCGAAAAAATGGACCAGCTGCTCGCCGAAGTGAGCGCGATCAACGGCAAGCTTGACAATATCGATTCGCACATATCCGCTATCGGCACTCAAATAAATTCCCTCAGAGCGAACATCAATAAAAAGATACTGGACCTGGAAACCATACTTACGGATAATATGAGCATTCCGGCGGTGGCCGGGATACAATTCAACTGGGAAATGTTTACCAGAAAAATGCACGCCATAGCCGCCGGCAGCACGGGCGAAACGCTCATCACCGACCTGAGGTCGGCTCTGAACAAGCTCGCCAACGCGGTCGATCCGCCGAGCGGCCTGCAGATAATGCCGGAGCGCGTGAATCAGCTCAGCATGTTCCTGCTCGACGGCAACGGCGGCGGCCAGCTTTTGAAGTTGTGGACCGATCAGGCGATCACCGGATACATGAGCAACACGAAAAGGACGGAAGCGGACCTGATAAACGCCTATAACTATGTCGAATCGCAATTTCAGAGGGTCCTGCTTCATCAGGCGAAGGGCGCGGCGATGATCGTGCTCGCTTATCAGACCCATGAAGGCGGAGTCGCCGGCGACAGTTCCGACTCGGTCCTGTACCGCCAGATGTACAAGGAAATGATGCAAAAACAGGCCCAGGAATTCAGGAAGCAGGTCGAACGCCTCGTGCTGACGTGCGTCGATATCAAAACGTCGAAAACCGGAAATTTTCTTCCGGCCGGCTACAAGGCTGTCTTCGAGCGCGCCGATTATATTTACATGATGCTCGCCGGGCCTTTCAACACGAACGGATCGCCCGTTTACGGCATCTGCGGCCGCGTAATATCGCCCGTCGATCTCGCGGCGGGCGGCACTAGCATAAACGCGGGCAATTACGGGACTCTGATTCCCGCCGAAACCGCGATCTACGACTCCGAGACCGTTTCCGGCTCGGAAATCGTCAAACAGCCCATAGACGTATGGAAGACCGAATACGTCGATAACATCAGCCAGCCCATAAGCAAATTCACGTTGTCCAACAGCTGGTACGTTTACCGCTATTACAAAGGGTCGCTCGGCGCCAGCGACCAGGGCGTCGTGGGGCTGGAATTGAACAACGATATAAAGAAAACCGTTCCCGTATGCTACGATTGCCCTGTGATCGCCTCCTACGACGAATCGACGTTTTCCGCATGGGCCTCCATCGCCAACGCCGAAGCCCGCATAATTAAATACGGCGATTTCGTCATCACGGCCGGTTTCGCCGGGAATTCAGTCTTTTTCGCGCTGCCGAAGGACGCCCCAATATTGAAAAACGGCAACCAGCCGTATGTCTGGTACTCGTATTGCTGGGCAGACTCGTCGAATTCATATTCGAACGTCGACAGCCTTTACGCCGCTTCAGACAACAATTCGCCGAGGCTGGGCAGCCAGTGTTCGAGCGTCAGCGACCGCGGTATGGTCGACTCCAGGTGTTATTTGATAGCTTCGCTTCAAAAGACCTTGAAATTTGAAGGAAATTCCAATCAAAAGGCGTTACTTCATTTCGACCTCGAGGCGAGCGGATATAACTCTTTTAATCATGGAGGCGACGGCCAGTACAACAATTTCGTGGGCATTAAACTGCTCGAATCGACGACGGCCAACTTTTCATCCAACGTGGAATGTAAAAAAGAAGAGGGATACACCCTTAATAGATCGAGCAACGAATCCCACCCCGCCATCGACGCCGGAGACGAAGGCCCGCAGATCAATATTTCCGGGACCTTTTCAGGATCGAACGCGAAGGAATTTTCGGTTACGTTCGAGCCCGGAAAATATTATCGAATCGAATTGTACGCCAACATTTATGGCAAGGCGAGGGGATATATAACGGGTTATGGCAGCAGGACCAACAGGTACGGCACCAGGTATTCCCTGGCTTCTTACGCGAAACTCAACGAACTGTATCTGAAATTGCAATAAAAGTTTCATAAGTACGATCGCGGATAACGCGAGTTAATTTATTCCTGTAATTTCGGGCCCGCCTCTGGTGATATTTAAATTATCTCATGGCGCGGGCCCGTCATTTTTTTAAAAGCGGCCCCTTGAAATTTTTGGCGTATGCCTTTGCGCGCAACGATGAAGCCGCGAAAATCAAATGATGAAATCCGGATGCGTTTTATGATACAATATGTTTTTATAATATCGCATCGGAGATCATGCCGTGAAACTTATATCCGCTTATAGATATTTATCGCTTTTCTCATTGCTGGCGTTAACCGTATTTTCGTCTTCATGCGTATTCGAAAGCGACCGGCAGGCCGCGTCGGGGCCGTATAAAAACCTTTCGATCTGTCATGTGAACGACTCGCACTCGCAGCTTACGCAAACGGTTGACGTCGCGACGAAGAAGAACTACGGCGGAGCGTCGCGGCTGAAAAGTATTTTTAAAGGCGCGGACGCGAATGAGACGCTGTTTCTCGCGGCCGGCGACCTCGTGCAGGGGACGCTGTTTTATAATTTTTTCCACGGGCAAGCCGAAGTCGAAGCGTTCAACGCGATCGGGCTGGACGCGATGTGTCTGGGCAACCACGAATTCGATAACGGCGTGGATTCGCTGCTTGCTTATTTTTCGCCGGCGAAGTTCCCGCTTCTGGCGGCTAACGTCAATTTCAAAACGAACGCTTCGCTCGCCGCGATGGTGAAGCCTTATGTCATAGTGACGAAAAACGCGCTCAGGATAGCCATAATCGGGGTCGACACGACCGACCTGAACACGGCCGATCCGAAATTGCAGAACGATATCCATGTCGACGACCCGGAAACGGTCCTGAGGCAGTACGCCGTCGAGTTGAGAAGCGGCGTGGATCTTATAATAGCCCTGACCCACACCGGATATATGCAGGATCTCAAGATGGCTTCCGTGGTCGAAGGCGTCGATATTATAATCGGCGGGCATTCGCACACCGAAGTGCCGGTCCCGGTGGCCGTTAAAAACAAAAGCGGCGTCTGCATGGTGGCGCAGACTGGCGCGTCATTGAAATACTCCGGCGATCTGAAGCTGAAGGTGTGTCCGAAGGAATATCTCGCGCCGGGCGATCCGCGCTATATATACGAAAGCGGAGGGCTGACCTATATAGGCGATGAGATATCGCCCGACCCGGCGGTAGACGCTATCGTCGGCAAATACGACAAGCAGATAGGCGATAACGTAAAAAAAGTCTTCGCTTCGACGGCCAATGTTTTGAACGGAGATACGACGGCCAACCGTAAAAGCGAAACGAACCTCGGCGACCTTTTCGCCGACGCCGCTATGGATCTTATGAACGCCGATCTCGGCGTGATCAACGGCGGCAATTTCAGGCATTCCATAACGGGCCCGGACATCTCGATCGAAAATATTTATAACGCCGCGCCTTATGATAATATGGTCGTCGCGGTGGAAGTCAGCGGCGCCGAACTCATCGCTGACCTTAAAATGACGGCCGCGCGCTATGACGGATCGTGGGGCGGGTTTCTGCAATTATCAAAAGGCATGAAAGTGATCTATGAGAACCATACTCTGATATCGGCGTCACTCAACGGTGTTCCCATCGATAAAGACAAAAAATACAGAGTCGCCACGAGCGCATACGTCGCGTCGGGCGGCGACGGCCATTCGGTGTTCGGCACGAAAACCGCCGATCAGGGCAGCATGATAAAGATGAGCGACGCGGTCATCGATTATATCAAGTCGCGGCCGCAGCCGCTAAATTACGTCGCTGAAGGCAGGATAGTCGTAAACGAAGCGCTTTCCGGCGCGTTTGAATTATTATTTATGACAGGATATTAAGAAGCAACTCGTTTTTCGGGCTTTTCTCTTTTGAATTTGTCCTGTATTTTTTCCATGAATTTACGTTGAACAACGCTCAGCCCCACTCCTTTTCTGACCTTCCTGATCGCCGCCAGGGCTTCGGCCGGGTCGGCCGCCAGGCCCCTCGAAAGCAGGATGCACATGGCGATAAGGCCCGTCCTTCCGTGGCCTTCGGCGCAGTGGATATAAAGGTTCCCTCTGACGCCTTCGAGCGAATATATCAATTCGAGCAGTTTTTTTTCGTCCGGGATAAAGCCGTCCATTATGGGGAATGAAATGTATTTCTTCGACCTGACGATGCTTTCGGGCTCGAAAAATTCGCATGTCAGGTCGAGCACGGCGTCCATTTTTTCAGGCATTTCGCGGCCCTTGAGCCTTCGGCCGATGAAAACGCCCGGTATCAATTCGTGGAAAGGCTCTTCCTTTCTGAAAAGTCTCAGAAGGTTCCATACCGCCAGGAGCGTAAGAAGATACGGGAACATCAGCGTGAAGGAGACCGGCGAGATCCTGCCGGCGGCGTTTTTGCCGAATACCGCCACGTTGCCCGGCGTCGAATAGCCGATGCCGACGAAGATGAATGCGACGGCGAACCAGGCGGTGACCGGGTTGAATCCCGCGGAAAAATTAAGGGCAGCCAGAACGCTTCCCAGCGATATAAAAAGAAATGAATATTTCATGTTATTTTCTGACCTCGGCGCACGCGAGGCAGTAAATGGCGGTGATCCTGCCCGCAAGATCGCCATTTTTGGAAGTCAGGTATTTTCGTTCCATTTCTTCAGCCGTCATGTGTTCCCTGACGCCGAAGCCGCGTTCGGACAGGAACCCGTCTATTTTGCCGCGTCCGAGCGCAAAGCGTATGGGTTCGGAGGCGTGGGTCGCCCTCTTGAATTTTATCGTTTCCCTGACGCCGTATTCGTCGATCACTTCGCCTGTCGGGAGGCAATAGTCGAAGCACAGGAGGCTTCCGGCGGCGGAATTGGATTTGACGAAACCGAGCGTGGCGTCGATCGATTCGGGTTCGAGGTAATATATCACGCCCTCCCAGACGAAAAGCGTTTTTTTGCTTCTGTCGTAACCGGCCGCGAATAAGGCGTCTTCGAGCTTTTCCCTGTTGAAGTCGATTTCGATGTACGTGACGGCCGGCGGCACGGCGACGTTGTTTTTTTCGAGGACCTCTTTTTTCCGCCGCTGCGTGTGGCGGCTGTCGAGCTCGAATATTTTAGTGTCCCCGATCAGGTTGGCGAACCTGTAAGGCCGGCTGTCGTAGCCGGCGCCCATGAATACTATCTGCGGGATATTTTCGGCAAGCGCGCGCCGCACCTCGTCGTCGAAGAAGGCCGTGCGCGCTATCAGGAATTCGTATATTCCGTGGTTCATATATTTATCGAGCAGGAAGCGCCTCGTGGCCGGGTCGTCGATTCCTTTCGCGTCGGTGAGGAATATCCGGGCGAGGTTGTCTTTTCCCCTGATTTCCTCGCGTTCGTCCAGCGCCGCCAGGGCCCTCAGGTATGCCACGCCCATGGCCGTTCCGGACGGGCTGTTCTCCACCGACCGTTTTTCGGCGTTGGCCGGCCCGGTGATTCCGATGACGTTTCCGAACGGGTCTGAAACGCTGGCGCGATACGAACCGAATACGTTCGTCACTTCAGTTATTATGGCGGCCCCCGCGCCGGTCAATTTTTCGCAGGCCAGGTCGATGTCGTCGACCTGCCAGTAAGCGACGATATTTCCGGAAGGCTCGCCGCCGCCTTTTTTGGGGACGAGGACCAGGGACGTGCCCCCAAGGTCGAACGAGACGGCGAAGGGCGCGCTCATGGCCGGCCGGACGCCCAGTACGGCGCCGTACCATTCCCCGGCTTTTTTTATGTCGGTCACCTGGTAAACTATATTCTTGACCTGCTTGAACATTTTTTTCTCCTTGAAATTCCGGGGCGCTTTATTCGCGCGGTATTCCGGATGCCTTTGCGCGCCCCGATAAAGCCTTTAAATTAAATAATGGAACCGCGATATTCTTTATGATACAATATCATGGGCGTTTTATTCAAGCCCCGCGGCGTATTCGAATAGGCGTATTCAAGATCGTGGCGAAGTAAAAAAACTTTATAAAGGGAAGGGAACGATATCATGTTAAAAAAATTAACTTTTGCCGTTCTGTTTTTATTTATGGCCGGCCTGCTGGCGTCGGGCGCCGCTCTGGCGAAAAAACCCGAAAAATGTAATGCCGCCGGCTACGCCAATACCATAAGCGCGGCGCGGAAAACGCTCTGGGACGCAATTGCGGCGGGCAGGGGCGGCTGCGCGACGGTGGCCGTGATGGACGGCGGGAAGCTGGTATATTCCGAAGGCATCGGCGTGGCCGACCGCGCGAAAAACAGGCCCGTCGACAAAAATACGCGGTTCAATATCGCATCCACCAGCAAGATGTTTCTGGCCGTCGCGGTATTGATGCTCGTCGACGAAGGCAGGGTGGCGCTCGACGAAAGAATCGTGAAATACGTGCCTGAATTTACGATGAAGGACGAACGTCATAAAGAAATAACGCTCAGGATGATATTCAATCATTCCACGGGTCTTCCCGGCGCGACGAATTATGCGACATACGGCCCCGACAGGACCATGACGGGTCTGTTTCTGGAGACCGTGAAGGACCTGAATTTAAAGCACAAGCCAGGCGAGATGTCGATCTATTGCGACGACGGTTTTACGCTCGGCGAAATAGTGGTTGAAAAGGTGACCGGCCGGAAGTACATCGATTTTCTTACCGAACGCATCTTCAGGCCGCTCGGGATGAAAAACACCGGAGTGAGCGTTGGAGAAGGGCGTTATGAGAACATCGCCGAATATTACGACCTTAAGACCGGCAAAAAATATCCGCCCGAGGCCGAAATAGCTCTTGCCGCCGGCGGATTATCGTCGACTGCCGAAGATCTCTGCAGGTTCGGCGCGAGCTTTTTCCCGAACGGCCATAAACTTTTATCTGAAGCTTCGCTTCGCGAGATACGCAAGCTTCAGCCGACGCCTTTTTATTATAAACTTAAAAACCGTC
>Ga0079303_10000109_pt1 | contig 17465 bp, 32 predicted proteins | sample Methanogen_OWC_FD_77073 | JGI IMG/M metagenome (GOLD analysis project Ga0079303, IMG submission 77073) | Enriched soil microbial communities from Old Woman Creek wetland in Ohio, USA - Methanogen_OWC | ecosystem: Environmental > Terrestrial > Soil > Wetlands | place: USA: Ohio | collected...
ACTGCTTTTGATGTAGCAATTAATAGATTATTTGAAAATTCTAAAGATCTTGATGTAAGAGGAAGTGTTGGAATTGGAGTATGGGAAACTTTAGAAAGAAGTAGAGAATTAATTGATATTAAGGTTAAAGACCTATATAATGAAGAAGTATTAGAAAGAAAATTAAATTCAATTATCAAATATTACTTCATTCCTAGATGTAAAGATTTAGGGTTAAAAGAAAAATTTGTCCATAATTTTCTTTATGAATGGAAAGATAAATATGTCATTTCAACTAAATTTGCTTGTGAATTTCTAAATAAACATACTATAATGATTGATGATAAAATTTTAGATTATTTTTCAGATGTTGTATTTGAAGGAGCACAAGGAATGTTATTAGATATTGATAGAGATTATGAATTTGGAACTTGTTCACATACTGGATTTAATTATGTTAATGAAATCCTTGAAAATTATCCTACAGTTGATATTGAAGTGTATTATATTACTAGATCATATCTAACTAGACATGGAGCTGGACCAATTGCTAGTATTGAAGCAGGTAATATGAATGATGGATATCATAACTTTGATGGATATTTTAAAGTAAATGAAAAAACTAACCATTTTAATGAATGGCAGAGAAATTTTAGATATGGGTATTTAAATATTGATTCTATTTTAAATATGGTTGATGATGATTCAACTTACCATTTTCCAAGCACTAAAAGAAATTTAGTAATTACTCATGTGGATGAAATTAGAACTCTTTCAAAATATGCTTATTATGAGGATAATAAGAAATTTTATCAAGAGTTTGATTTAATGGTTAATGATCATTTTAGAAATGAATTTAAATCAATTTTGATATCTACTGGTCCAACTAGTAATGATATTAAATATTATTAGGAGAGAAAATGAAAATACAAAAGTGTGTAGAAAAGGATGTAAAAATTTTTAAAGTAATACAATTCTTAAATGAAAAATTTGTATTGGATGATTATTTAAATTTTTGTGAGGATTTATCATTTAGTTATATTGCAGGTCAATGGATGATTAAAAGAGAAAATTATTGTGCTTTAATTTGTGATGGAGATTATATAATTAAAGAAAGTAATGGTGATTGTTATGCAATTCCTAAAAAAAGATTTGAAGAAGAGTATAATATTATAAAAAAGAAATAGAAAGGAAATATATAATGAAAGAAAATACATCTCCTCCAATTAGACCAAATTATAATCCAGAACCAAGACCTTCTAAAGATAAACTAGATGATAGAGATTATAAATTAAAAATGATTAAATTTCTAATTGATGAATCAGTATTAAATACTTCAGGTGGAATTGATTCTTTAAAAACTTTAAACTTGATCGATAAGCTTATTAATGATTAAAATAGGAGGTAAAATGAGAGATTCAGATAATATTAAAAAGGTTAACGAACAAAATGATTTATTAGAAGTGATTGAAAGAGTTAAAATTTTTCCATCTTATTTTAATGATTTAGATTCATTACAATTAAAAAGAATTGATTTAAGTAGACAAAAAGATTGTAATGATCATGAAAATTCAGATATAATTCATGGTAATACGTATCTACTTGGAAAAAGTGGACAATGGTATCTTTCAATAGCGACCAGAAATTATCATAAAAATGGATGGCAGTTTTCATTAGGAGGATATTATGCAACATTAGGAATGATAGATTTCTTATTTGAAGTAACGAATTTACCAGTTTATGAAAATTTACCGAGATTTAAATATGAAGAAGAAGATGATGAGGAGTAGAATATGGATAAAGAATTAAGAGATAAAATTGATACAAATCTATTGATATTAGGGTTGAATAATAATGAATTAAAAGAAAAAAGAAAAGAATTTGAAGATGGTAAAGTTTTCTTAGCTGGGACATATCATATTGAAGATAATAAGATTACTGGTCATTCAACAAATATTATTAATCGACCTAATATTATTTTAGAATTTTTAATTCCTTTTAATAATAAAAAATATTTTATTGGATCTAATATTGATTTATATGAAAATGATAAGATTATGAAAAATAATGAATCTTTTATAATCGAACAAATTTTAGATAAGGAATTTATAACAATTAATGTTGAAAAAATTTCTTCTGGAAAATTTCTAGTCCATTTTTATAAAAATGATCAATTATTTGTATTATATTATTATTGGATATCGGAAGAAGCTGAATTAAAAGAAGAACTTTTTAAAGAAGAAGTTACTAAAAGAATTTCTAAAGAATTTTCTCATAATGAAACACTAACTGAATTTCAAATTGAAATGATAAGAATGATTCAACCAAATATATGTGAATATGATTGTGGAAATTGTAAATTCCATAAGGCATGTGACCATAACCGATATAAATTAAATGTCATTAATAAATTAAATCTTAATAATGTAATTAGAAGACATTTAATCAATAGTATTAAAGATAAAATAAGAGAAGTATTGGCAGATGATATAGTTAAAACTGTTGAAAGTTGTTCGGATAAGACCATTCCAAATGAATGGTTATATTTATTTAATTTAAAATATTTTCATGATTTCATAGTTAATCATCAATTTGAATATAATATTTTCTCAAATGAAGAATTATATGAAATATCTAAATATGTTAATAGATTAGCAAGAGAATTTGTTTTAATCGATGTAGAAGATGTTTCTTATCTTGAAGAAAAATTAAATAAAAGATTCTATGAAACAATTGATAAGAAAATTTTAAAAAGAGATAAGGAGTATTTTATATGATAATGGGGTATTTAATGAATCTTATGACGATGATATTTTTACATATCATCGCCGATTTTAATTTACAAGGAATACTAGCTAAATTAAAAAGTAAAAAATTTTGGGAAAGAAACTATCCTGATAAAAAATATGAAAGAGATTATATCATTGCAATGTTTATACATTCGTTTAGTTGGACTTTTATTATAATGATTCCAATTTTCTTTATGAATAATTTTACAATGACATATTTAACTTTTTCATTATTCTTAATAAATATGATAGTACATGCAACTATTGATGATGCAAAGGCAAATGAATTAAAAATTAGTTTAGCTCAAGATCAATTATTTCATCTATTACAAATCATTATAACATTGACAGTATGTTATATTTTTAATTAAAGGAGATTAAAATGGAATTAACTAAAGAAATTTTATTGGAAAAACTTAATAAAGACTTTGAAAAAATCTTTGTATCTAGTAATTTAGCTATTGAATACTTAGAAGAAGATAAAAATATTTTTAAATTTTTAGAAATATTTAAAGAAGATAATAAATTAATTGAATGTCTTCAAGTTAAAAAATATTTAGAAGATGAAATTAATGCAGATTATTTTGATTTTACTAAAGATTATGATTTAGAAAGTGTTCAAACTTTAATGGATTCTAATAATATGATTATCAATATTTATAATCAATTAGAAGATATAGGTCATTTTGATTATATGAGCCGAGAATTTGTTGATAATTTTTGTGAAACAAATGGATCAATTATTGCATGTGAAGATTATGAAGGAGATGTAGAATAAATGGGAGTTATTTCAAAGCCATTCGAAATTAAAAATTATAGAGATGATATTACTCAAGTAAATTGTGATTCATGTAAGAAAGATATAACTAATGAAGAATTCATGACTTTGTTATATATGAAAGGAAAAATTAATACAGCTTTACTAGGATTTAAATATATCGAAAATAAAGACTTTGGAGAAAATTCAATTCAACTATGTAAAAAATGTTTTAAACGTTTATCAATTTTATTGGGAGATTTTGATTTAAAGGAAGATAAGGAGAAATAAAATGAGTAAAACTACAAAACCATTTGAAATTAAAACTTATGATGATTCTATTATTGCAATAAATTGTGATTTATGTAATACGGATATAACCGATCAGAAAATTAATTCATTAATAAAAGCAACTAGTGTTGTTAGAGAGAATTTAATGGGACGTAATGTAATTGAAAATATTGATTTTGGAAAAACATTTCATCTTTGTGATAAATGTTGTGGAAAAATATTAGCTATGCTAGGAAATGGAGAATAAATTTTGGAAGATAAAATTATTTTTGAAATGGATGCCCATAAAATAGTGGCAAACACAATAACCATAATGTCTAATGAAGAAGAATTTACAATTTTAAAATTTTATGAAGGATTAAAAACTTATATAAAAGAATTAAAATTTACAAATTTTTATGATTTACCTTGGAGAGATAATGTAAGATTGAAAATGGTAGAATTTTCAAAATATTATCCTGATTTCATATTTTCTATTCAAATTCATTCTAGAAAAATATGGAGAGAGACATATTATAATGGTAAATATTTTATTGAAACATTTGAACCTAAATTTAAAGAAGTTAGTGAATTAAATTTAGATGAATTTCTTGAGATCCCAAAATTTTATTAATAGGAGAAATACTTTATGAAAATAAAAATTAATGAACTTGATGAAAATACAAAATATGTAGTATTATTGAAAGATGGATTCATAGGAGATATTGAAATTAATAAAATTAATCAGTATGAAGGGACTATTGAATATAAAAAAGTTAATTCAGATAATACTTCTATTATATTTTATGATGAAATTTTAGAATTATACGAAAGTGAAGAAATTGGTAGTTTATTTGATTTATTCTTATATTCTAAATTTACAATTTTTTGTCATACTGAAGAAGAATCTAAAGAATTATTAACTGAATTAGTTAAAAGAGGGTATTGGTGGGATAGATTTTTAGATGAAAAAATTGATCCAGAAAAAGATTGTACTGAAAAAGCATTTTATTATATTGTCAACCAAGATGTAATTGTGTATGAGCCTATTGAAATTAATGATCATATTAATAATATTTCATTCGATATTGTCCGTTTATTATTAAATCGAGAATGAAATATATATTATATACTTAGAAAAAACTAATGAAATAAAGGAGGATTAAATGGAATATTCTATTTTAAAAAATATCCTACATACAATTAACGATTTAGGACTTGAAGAAAATTTTGAAGAACAGGATTTAATTAATTTAAAAATGTTAGTTAAAGATCGTTCACAAGAATGTGAGATGAATTTGAATAGAAATATTGAAAATGAGTATGAAGATATCACTTATAATATTATAAGAGTACAAGATAAACCTCATGCTAATTTAGATGATACTATTGAATTCATAAGAACTTTAGATCTAGAATCATTAAAAATGTTATATCTGGCGAAATATTTAAAAGAAAGGTTTATAGATGAAAAAACTTCTAAATTAAATATTCAAAATTTAGAACTTGGAATTAATGCTGGTAGAATTTTATCTAAAGGAATTAATCATATTAAATTTGATAGTGCTATCGATAATGCTGCTGAAGAATACGTTAGTAATTTTTTAAACCCATATTATGAGGATTGTGATTGCACATGGGATGAAATATTAACTACTCTTTCTGATAAATTAAACTATACTTAAATAAGGGAGGAATATAATGAATGAAAAGATTAATGAAATTTTATTTGAGATGTTGAAAAGTGGTGTTAAGATGGAGATCACAGTAAATTCTCCATCTATTTATTATCAGAAAAGTAATGAATATTATTTTGAATATGAATCTTATATTGCATTAGAAAATGAAAATTCTTGTCAAGAACCAACTTTCTATTTAGCAGGAAAATCAAATAATCATGAAGAAGTTATTTTAATGGGAATCAATGAAGCATTTAAAAGATTTAGAGTATTACATAATAATGATACATTAATTGAATTATTAAATGGATTAAAATGGAAAGGAAATAATGTATGGGTAATAACGATGAATTAGATTTGATCAATGTTAAAAAAAATTTTGAGCATACTATTAACCGACTAGTAGAAAAATTTTGTAACGATCAAAATTATAATCAGGATTCAGAATATTTAGAAAGTATCTTTAATGGGATCATGGCATTTTTAGATAGTGATACTGATGATATTAAAAATTTAATTAGTTTATATTCATCTACAGTATGGGGAATCGATAATATTACTAAAGATAAAAATGAAAATAAAGAATTAAAAGATCAAATTTTAGAATCTTTAAATTATATTGATACCAAAGATTTAATTAATTATTTAAAAGCAAGAGAACTTTTAGGTAAAGTATTCAATATTAAAACTGAAAGTTATAATTTTGCAGATGGTCCAGGAATGGATATAAGTCTAAGAACTAAATTAAATGAATCAATAACATATGATGGGTTTGATGAATTAATTAAAGAATTATCCGATGAATGTAGTAGAACTAAAAAATTTTTAGAAATGATGAAAGGATATTAAATTATGGGATATTGGGATATTCACCCTATGGCAGGAGATGATCCATTAGATTATCGTGCTGAAATTGATATGGTATTATTTACTGAAGACGAATGGTATGAAAAAGAAGGAGTCGCTCAACCTTCTCAAGAAGAACTTCAAAAAAGATTTGAGGATGATATTGAAGAACTAATTAAGAATTTCAGTAAATATGGAGATCATTCATTTGTATTACCATTTACAATTATATCATTTGGATTATTTGTTGAAGATAGTACATATTCTCAAGCTATCAAAGAAATGATTAGAGATGGTGGAGCAGGATTCAGAGGGTATGATGTATTAGAAAGTAATAAAGAAAATGGGTATAATAATTTTGAATCACCTAATGATTATGCAGCTCAATTATATGATAATTGGGATAAAATAATGTCTAAAGAAATTAGTTCTGATGTATTAAAAGAACATGTAGGACTAATTGATACTATTGTTAATCATGTTGAAAGTGGTAATATCGGATTGGTAAATGTTAACTAAATAAAATTAAAAGAAAGAAAGAGGAATAAAAAATGGAATTTCAAGAATTTAATCAAGTATTGCAAAATAACTTTAATAAGTTGGTAGAAAAATCGAATTCATATTTATATGAAGTAAATGTTGAAAGAGATGAATTATGGGAATTATACTTAAAAAGTTTTCCAAAAGGAACTAATGAAATTTATCGAGAACGATCAGAATATGATTGTAATTGTTGTAAACGATTTGTCCGACAATTTGGTCATGTAGTTTTCATTATTGATGGTAAAATGAAAAACATTTGGGAATTTAAGGTTGAAGATGAAAAATTCCAAACAGTTATTGATGCTCTTGCGAAACATGTTTCTAAAAAAGAAATTTGTAATATCCATCCTACTCAAGAAAATAAAATTGGAAATAAATCTACATTAGAATTTACTCCTGAAGGGAATATTCATGAATGGTTTCACTTTTATTTAGATCTAAATGGTGTAAAAAGATTTGATAGATCTAGATCAGAAGGTAATATTCGAGGAGAATATAATGGTCTTAAAGAAGTATTTGAAAATTCTTTAGAAAAAATTTCTAAAGAAGCAATTGAAAGTGTATTAGAATTAATTAAGTCTAATACATTATATAAAGGTTCTGAATGGAAGAATCAATTAACCCAATTCTTAACTTATAAAAAAGAATATACTAAATTGAAAACAAAGAAAGCTAAAAATATTTATCTTTGGAATACAATTACTGGAGGTAATCAAGTAGTATATTCTATTAAAAATACTTCAATTGGAACATTGCTACTTGACATTTCAGATGGAGATGATTTAGATAAAGCTGTAACCAGTTATGAAAAAATTACTGCTCCTGAAAATTATAAAAGACCTAAAGCAATTTTCACTCAAAAAATGTTAGATGATGCTAAGAAAGTTATTCAAGAATTAGGTTACATGGATTCTTTAGGAAGAAGATATGCTAAATTGGATGATATTAGAGTCAATAATATTTTATTTAGTAACAGAGATGCTGCTAAACGAATGGGTCTTGATGTATTTGATGAAATGTCTTCTGATTTAGGGACAGATGTAAAGAAATTTTCTAAGGTAGATGAAATTTCTATTAATGACTTCATCAATAATGTTTTACCAGATGCTAAAGAAATTGAAGTATTATTTGAAAATAAGCATATTAATAATATGGTTTCATTGATTGCTCCTGAAAATAAAGATTCATTACCTATGTTCAAATGGGATAATGGTTTTTCTTGGGCATATACTGGGAATATTACTGATAGTAGTCTTAAAGAAAATGTAAAATCTGCTGGTGGTAAAGTTGATGGAGTTCTTAGATTCTCTATTCAATGGAATGATATTGAAAAGGATTTAAATGATTTAGATGCACATTGTAGAATTGAAAGACCTAGAGATGAAATTTATTATGCTAATAAAAATAATAGACCTTCTTTAGGAAATTTGGATGTTGATATTATTCGACCAACTCCAAATGTTCCAGCTGTTGAAAATATTACATGGCCACTTAAGGAAAAATTATATGAAACTGATCACTATTTCTTTGTAAGATGCTTTAGTAATAATGGTGGGAAAAGTGGATTTAGAGCTGAAATTGAATTTGATGGTGAAATTCATTCATATGAATATAATAAACCATTAAGAGGAAATGAAGATGTAGCAGTCGCATCTGTAAAATATTCTAAGAAAGATGGATTTTCTATTAAAGAATTAATTCCATCTACAGTGTCATCAAGAGAAACTTGGAATATTAAAACTAATCAATTTATTCCTGTTTCAGTAGTTATGTATTCTCCTAATTACTGGGATGAACAAAAAGGAATTGGAAATCAACATTGCTTCTTCATGTTGAAAGATTGTATTAATCCTGAAGAACCTAATGGATTCTACAATGAATTCTTAAAACAGGATTTAATTACTCATAAAAGAGTATTTGAAGCACTAGGAGGTAAGATGCATGTAAAAGAAGTAGATGATCAATTGTCAGGCATTGGATTCTCTTTAACTAAAAGAAATGAAGTAACAGTTAAAGTAATTGGCAACACTGAAAGAGTTATGAAAGTCAAATTTTAATAAATAAAGAAAGAGGTATTATTATGGAAAGAAATATTTTTGAAATTGCGAGTAGAAGAAGATTTAGATTTAATTTTAAAGGTGAAATTGGAGTAGAAGACTTATGGGATTTAACTCCTACTACTTTAGATGGAATCTTTAAAAAATTAAATGCTGAAGTAAAACTTTCTAATGAAGAAAGTTTATTGAATACTAAAACTGATAAAGATCAGGATTTAGAAGATAAGATTTCAATTGTAAGATATATTACAATGGTTAAATTATCAGAACAAGAAGATCGTGTAAATGCTGCTGCTAAGAAAGCTGAAAAACAGAAAATTCTAAAAGTATTAGCTAGTAAAGAAGATCAAGAATTAGAAAATAAATCTGTTGAAGAATTAAGAAAAATGGTAGAATCTCTATAATAAAATCAAGAAAGAAATGGTTATTCATTTAACCATTTCTTTTTTTTTCATTATTTTTTTATAGATATATTATATAAATAGATACGGACTAAATAAATATAAAGGAGAAATAAAATGGTGGATCCAAATGTTTTAAAGAAAAGAGTAAAAAAGGGAGAAGAAGATGATAATAAAATTTTAACCACATTTATTAAAAAAGAATTTAAAAGAAAAGTGGAAAAAGATTTTGATTCGGAATTAGAAGAACTTATCGATCGAATTGAATGTAGATGTAATTCTAATGAGGATACTGTTTTTGATTTTTTCAAAAAAATGGATTATATTGATTTAGAAGAGTTAGTTAAGATTTTTATTATTAAAGAACAATTCGAATTAAATAATTATGAAATTGGTAATACTGATAGAATAATTGGAATTGAGAATATTATTAAAAATGCATTAAATAATACTGAATTAAAAGTAATTGAAAAAATTGAAGAAGAAATTGATGAATATACTTGTAATTTTACTGATCCTGAGATTACAACTGATAAATGGTTAGATCGATATGATGATGAAATAGCAGAATATCGAAGAAGTCTGGATAAAATAGATGATTAATAAATAATATTAATGAAAGGAGGTAATTATCTATGTCAAATGATCCAATTAAATTAATATGTTTTTTATTATGTTTAGGTTGTATGATATATTCAATATTCTTTTCATCTTGGAATATATTTACATGGGGAATATTTTAAAGGAGAATTAAAATGACAGAAAGATTTATACTAACGCCTGATTTAAATTGTATAAAAGAAAATCCTAAATCTAAATATTTAGATTTTTCCAAAGTTAAAGTGATAGGAAGTTCTAATTATGTAGAATTTCCAAATGATCTTGATTTAATTACATATGACAATGAAACTCTTAATACTCTCATTGCTCTTAAAGTAGATATTGAAAAAATCCACCCTATTTTTGTCAGTGAAAAGTTATTTAATAATTTTGAAGAATATATTTCATTTTATAATGTTGCAGTTACAAGAGATTTAAATGGAACTCTTTATAAATCAAAGAATTTTATTGATGATAGAGAATTGAAATACAATATCAATTCTTATAAATTTTTTAATAATCTTGATAAGATTAAAAAATTTAGAGATAAATTGATTTCTATTGGTTTTGAAAGAGAGGTAATTGTAAATTGGGAATAAATTATTTAACTGAAGAACTTAAGAACTATATAAATAATGATTTATCATTAGAAATTATAGAATTGATTAAGAAATATAGTGGAGTAATTGCAGGAGGATATTTAAGAGATCATATATTAGATTTAAATCCAAGAGATTTAGATTTATTTTTCATAAATATAAATGATTGGAATAATTTTAATGATGAAGTATTATTATTGAAAGGAGTAAAAAAAGTAGAATTTCTTTCAAAAAAAGTATTAGATTCAAAGCCTAAACTTAATGTAAAGAAATTTAGTTATAATGGAATTGAAATGGATAGTATATATTATCTTCATGTACAAAAGGAAGAACATATTACAGAAACATTTGATTTCACTTGTAATATGATTATGTATGATCCTTTAGAAGAAAAGTTGACTGGTTCTTTATCATATGATTTAAATATAGTATTAAATCATATTTTAGAAAGGAGTTTAATAGTTGGAGATAATCTTTGGTTTAAAGCTACTCGAACTAGAGCATTAACAAGATATGATAAATTTGTAAATGAAAAAGGGTTTACAATGGATGACGAAAATAAATTAAAATATAAATACTACATTGAAAATTTAATGTAGAAGAAAGAAGGTTATAAAATGAAAGCGTGTTCTGATAATTTAGTTGTAAAAAGTGGTATCAATTTAATTCCAAAGGTAAACTATTTTTATAAAGATATGTATACTGAATTTAATGAGAAAAATTTTAAATTGATTGTAAATGATATCTTATCATTTATTAAAGAAGTAAATGAACTAGAATCTGATGGAGAAGTTACTGATAATTTCTTTTCCAATAAATATCGTTGGGATAGTAATATTAAAGGTCATACCATTATTACATTTGAAAATATTGAAGGTATTTCTATTCCAAAATTTTCATTAGAAAATAGTATCTTAAAATTAAAGAAAGGCTTCTTAATTTGGAATGGATATATTTTTAAAGAAGGTTATGAATTTAATTTTCCATTAGATTTAACAAATGTTAAAAAATGTGAAATATTAAATGTATCTATAAAAGAAATTGGATATGATAATTATTATAATGAAGAATTCTATGGAATTGAAAAAACTGATTTAAAACAAGTTGGAGATGAATTAGATCTTGATCTAACAACATTTAAAGAACTATCTGAAGATGGAGAAAATAGACATTTTATAAAAATTAATAGTTTATATATTCCAGATTGTCCTAGTAAATTTGAAGAAAATACTGAATATTATCTTTATGAAGAAAATTGTTATGAAGAAGGAGATCTAGAATATTTTATTGAAGATGCTGAATTTGATAGATTTTTAATTCAATTAATTTCCACTACTATACCATTTGGTTATATTGTATTAGAAAAAATGGAAATGCTTGATGAAGATGAAATGGATGAAGAAAATTATATTGATACTAATAAATTAAAATGGGATCCAACATTATTGGATACTAAAGAAGAGTTTAAAGAATTTGTACAAAATTTAAAAGAGTATTTAAAGTAATATTATATAATTAACTTAAAGAAAGATAGAGGTATAAACAAATGGCAAAAACATGTTCCGATAATATTAATGTAAAAGCAGGTATTTTGGTTTTAGAGGATGTAAATTACTTCCCAAAATTAACAGAATTCTCTCAAGAAAATTTTAAATTAATTCTAAAAGAAATTTTAGATGGGTATGGTATTAATTTAAATGAAGATTATGATCCTCCTAATGATGAAGACTTTGATATTAAAGATTATATTAAATTCTTAGAAGAAGAAACTGATATGGGGGATAATTATATTGATACTGAATGGGAAGATAAAGAATCATTAAGAAGTATGTCAGTACCTAAATTTAATTTTAATTCAAAGAATCCTGTTTTAGCAAGAGGGTTTTTAATTTGGAATGGTTATATTTTTAAACATGGTTATGAATTTAAATTCCCATTGGATTTAACTGATGTTAAAAAATGTGTAGTATTGAATAGTTCTTCTACAGAATTAAACTATGATTATTATGATTATGAAGATATTGGGGATGAAACTACTCCTGAATTGGAACAACTTGAAAGAGAATTAAATATCACTGTTCCAAGAAGACATTCAATGGAAATGGCAAAGATTATTAGTTATTATTTTGATGAGTGTCCTGAAGAATTTGAAGAAGATACTGAATATTATCTTTTAAATGAAGAAGAAGAAGGAAAAATATATGATGATTTCTTAGTAGAAGTTACATCTCCTAAAATTCCATTTGCATATTTAACAGTAGAGTATCATGATGAAGATGGTGATGGTGAAGATAATTTTGAAGAGTTATTTAATATTGGATATATTAGCACTAATCTAGAAATTACACAATTATTAAGAGGAATCTTAAAATATCTGGAGGATTAAACCATTGTATGAGTTGTTACGAAAAGAAATAAAAAATTTAGAAAGGATAGGATCTAGTTATTTAGATCCTATCCTTTATTTAACTAGAAGAAATTATAAAAATGATAGATTTACATATAATCGAAATATCATTTTAAATTTTTCTGAAAATGGAAAACATGGCTGTCGATTCAATTGTAAATTCTGTTCTTGGAAAAATAGAATAGAAGTAAAATCTGATATTGTTCCTACTATGGAAGATATTGATAAATTTTGTAAGTTCCATGATTTCTTAGGGTATAAAGTAACTATTTCAGGTGGAGGAGAACCATTATTCAATTATGATAAAAATAAAGAGAAATTATTTGAAATCATTAAAAGAATAAATAAAAATGGATTATTAGTTGATATCATTACAAAGGAATTAAATGTTGTTTATGAAAATCAAGACTTAAGAGATTTAGTTAATGTTTGGTCTTTTAGTGAAGAAAAAATAAATGAAGAACTTCTTAAAGTATTGAAAGTTGTTAATGGAAGTAGAATCAGTAAAATCTTTAATAAAGATGATGAAACTAAAGAAGACTTAGAAGAATATATAAATTATTACTTACCACACACTGATATGATTTATATAAGAGAGGATTTTAATAAATGTGATTTCAATGATGAAAAATCTAAAGAAATTATTAATTACATTTTAAAAAAATTTCCGAAGAAATATAATCCACAAATTGTATTTCTAAGAAATGATAATTGTTCTAATAATTATTTCTTGATCAATAATAAAGTTTATCATGGTAATGATGATATTATTCATGAATTTTAAGAAAGAGAGAAAAAAAAATGAGTAAAAAAGAAAATTTAAAATATATGGAAAGTTTAGGATGTAAACAGAATATATTTAGAACTATGGATGAAAGTTATTTAAGTACTATTGTAGATGGATTAAAAAATAATAAATTTACTTTAGAAAATTTTCTTAGCTATATTAAAGATCCTGATTTTTCAGTAGATCAATTTGGAACAATTCTCAATTCATTAATAAAAGGTATTGATTTACATCAATACTTAAAATATGATGGAAAGAGATTATATTACATTACTCAATTTATGGAAATAGATTCTAATATTACTGATGAAATATTAGAAAAATATTTTGGGGAAACTTTTTCAGATAGAACGATTCATTTTATTCTAGAAGGAATTAAAAAAGGATATAATATAGACCCTTATTTAAAATGTAATTGGGATGAATTCAATTACATTCTTAAAACTTTAGAAATTGGGTTGGATCCTTCTTCGTATATTAATAAAGATTTATCATATTTGGAAATTGCTGAAGAACACTTTAAATTAGAAATTGCAGAATATGGTATGGAATTGATTAAAGATCGACTTAAAAATTATATGTTAAAAAGTCATAGAAATGTTGAATTGGTAAAAATTGAATTTATAGAAGAAACTGAAAGAAATAGAAGTTATTTCTTAGGGATTGATAAAAATGGGGAACAGTATAAATTCCTAACTGGAAATAAAAATTGTTATAATTATTTTATTTTAAATAATTCTTGTATACATTTATAAAAGGAGATATAAAATGAAAAAAGAAGAATTTATGATTCATGTTTGGGGAGGAGCTTGGAATGATGGAGTTCGCCCTTCTATTGAAAAAGATTTAGGAATTTTACCAGGATATCATTATTTTGATACTGAAGTTGAATTAAATGAATTTATTTTTAAACTTCAAAAATATGAGAAATTAGGAATGGCTTATACAATTAAGACTGGGTTTATGACTAGGAAACAGACTTTATTATATATGAAACTTAAATATGATAAACAAATATTTGAAGTTGAAAGAAATTTTGGATATGAAGTTGGAAAAGATGAAGTTGAAAGATATATGGAAAGAAATTTTAATTGTGATTGTCAGTATTCTCAACTAATAAGAAATAAATATGGAATAAAAACAATGGAGTGGTTAGATTGTGGAAATGAAATTGAATTAGTTTCATATGAAATTAGATTAGAAGATCCTAAATATTTACCGAGTGTGATATAATGGTGGATATATCTAAAGAACAATTAACAGTCACCTGTTCAGAAATTTTTAAATTAATTAATGATTTCTGTGAAAATTATGATACTGATAGTAATGAATTCTATGATCATTATCAAGGATGTATTAAATGTCCATTAAACACAAATGGTTATGACCCATGTCACAGACAGTTTCCTCATGATCCAGAATCAATGTTAAAAATTATTGAATTTGCAAATAGATTAAAGGAATTGGAACAAGTATGACTTACCAAAGAGGATATACTTTAATTGAAAAGATTAAAGAAAAATTTATGTCAAAGAAAGATAAATTAATGTATTCAAAAGGATATTATAAAACTTTTGGAGGGGGATGGTGTAATTCCCATTATAATGTTATAAATTGTAAAGATTGCAGTAGAGATTATAAAAATATGAGTTGTCCTAATTACAGCTTATGTTTGGAAACTAAAGATAAACCATTTTTTAAATTAAGAAAGAAAAAGGGAATTTAAATGAATAAAAAAGAAGTATTATATGATGAATTAATGAAAAAAATCAGGAAAGATTACTGTAAAGTAGTAGAAATTCAATTAGAAAATTATAAGCAGCTTATAATGGCTCATTTAGGATATTCTAATGAACAATTGTATGAAGTGTTAACTGATAAGGAAAAATTCAATACTGAAAAGATTTTTGAATATCAATGTATTTTCAATTATTTTAAAGATCTAATTTATACCCATGATATTATTCTTAGTGAAAGTAAAGGAATGTATCATATTGATGAAGAAGAGTTAATTAAAATGATTGAATATACTGGAAATAATATATATGCGGTATATGCTGGATTTGATAAGTTGATTGTTAATAAGGAAGATTTTTCAGATAAATTAGAAGATGCTTTTAATGAATTTAAGAATGGGATAATGGTGGATTAAATGGAAAATGTTATAAAAAGTTTAAAAGAACTTAGATTAGATCAGATTAAAAATAAAAAATTATTATTCGATAGTATTCTAGAGAATAAAATTGCTATAGCATATGGGGATGATGATAATATCTCAACTGATATTAAATTTACAGATGATTTTTTAGTAGAAGAATTCTTATGGATTTATCTTACTATGGAAAACATCCATAATATTGATGGACTACTTGAAGATGAAAAATCATTAAATGAAATTTTAGAAGATTTTGAAGGAAGAGAGATTAATAAAGACAGTTTATTAGAATACCTTCAAGAACTTGGATAAAGGAGAAAAATAATGTTTAATAGAAATTTATTAGATAAAGTTTTTATACCTAAAGATAAAGAAAATTTATTCATAAGTGAAATTAGAAGAATTCCTCCTATTAATACTGAAGATCTTAAAAATTCAATGAAACTTTTATTTATTAAAACTATGGTAAATAGTGATCTTGAAAATGAGAAAATAATTTCAATTATTAAAGGAATTGTAAATGAAGAATGAAGATAAACTTCTTAAATTAAAAAGAGAAATAATAAGGAAATATTTAATATATTCCGGATATTTAATTTATATTGAATTTTATGATGAAAAAATTAATGGTATAAATCATATTAAAATGGGTATTGATGGACAAAAAAGATTATTTGTTAAATTTGATAATAGTTCAAAAATTGTTAAAAAAGAGATAACTAATGAATTAATCAATACCCATTTTAAAGAAGAACATCTTACATACTATAAAAATAGAATCTTAGCACATGAAGACAATGGAGAAGATTTATCTATATAAAATTGAAAGGAAAAAATATGAGTAAAGAAGTTTCATTTAATAATATTACATATTGGTATAATACTGAATTGGATATTCCATTTAAATTAGCAAGTAATGAAAAAGGTCTTATTGAAAATTGTGTTAGACTCACTGAAAAAGATTTTAATCTATTATTGAGAACTAAAAAGAATCTTTTAGATATGTTGGATGATCTTGAAGAAGTAAAATATCAAAATGAAATATATGATTGCTATGAGGTTTGAAAATGGAAAATGAAGATCCGTTTAAAAAATGTAATAATATTAAAATATCCGATAAAATGGCAGATATCGATAGCTGGTTAACTGAAGAATTAGTAATTGATCATTTAATTAAATTTGGTTTTAAATTGAATGATGAATTTAAAGAAGAATATAAAGAATCTAAAAAAGATAAAATTGATGAAACATTAGAATTTTTTGGTTTACCAAAAGTTTCTGAGTACCGAGGATTTACTAAAGAAGAAGCTGAAAAATATAACAGAGGATTAAAAAATATTTATGTTGCAACTGGAATCAATGTATTCGATTTAATGAAAGATGAGGAAGAAAAAATAAATGAATAATAAAATTAAGAAATTAGCAATTACATTATCTTATCAAGATACATTTAATAAAAATGGAGTAATTTCTTTAGACGATGGTCATTATACTTTAAAACAAAATGAAAATGGTGCAATTATTCTTATTGATAATGATACAAATGATTCATTTGAAAGTATTAATATCATAATGGATTTAATTGATAAGCATATA
>Ga0079303_10000110_pt1 | contig 17459 bp, 11 predicted proteins | sample Methanogen_OWC_FD_77073 | JGI IMG/M metagenome (GOLD analysis project Ga0079303, IMG submission 77073) | Enriched soil microbial communities from Old Woman Creek wetland in Ohio, USA - Methanogen_OWC | ecosystem: Environmental > Terrestrial > Soil > Wetlands | place: USA: Ohio | collected...
GCCCTTCGATGTCTTTTCCATAACCCTGCCAACATAGCCTTTGTATGCGATATCAAGAACATCCTGCTGACCGACTCCGGTTCTGCCATTAAAATTATAATGATTGAGCGATTTTCCATCGGCTTCCATCATCTTGAGCGTATTTTCGTAACCGCCCATGCGAGCGTAAGCCTTCATCGCGACATGGCGGACTTCGACATTGGCCAGATCGTTCCCATATACTTTAGGATCGACGTCTTTAGCCCATGCATCAAGGAACTTGCCCAGATCGTACTGAAATGCCTTATTGGTCGGGTCGCAAAACGCGGCATATTTAGCTTTTAATTCGGCATTATCGCTCAAGCCCAGGTCGGAAAGCATCTGTTTATAATTCGATTCCTGAAGGCTTTTCGTGTCGGAGACATAATCATAAGTAGTGTCTCTGGTCTTCGAAAGGTAAGTCGGATCAAACCCGGTCGTACCTTCGCTTCTTTTGGCTTTCGCCAGCTCTTCTTCGTACTCTTCCTTCGTTATACCGTTATTTTCGAGAAACTTATCGGTATCACCGGTGGGAGTGAAGAAATTCTGCTGCTTGGAAGTCTTTGCCACCGTGGCTTTACCAGTATTAAAAGTCAACGCCTTGAGATAATCATTATATATGGCATTGTATTTTTCAGTACCAGGTTCAGCTTTGCTGGCCGCCATTTTTGCCGCTATTTCTTCAGGATTCGATTTCTTCGGAACACCCGCTGATTTCTTACCGGCGGAACCAAACTGTACATCGCCACCCGACGAACTTTTTTGGCTCGTCACATACTGTAAATTGACGTTGTTCGGATCGAATTCCAATTGCGCGTTTGCCATGCCGGTTCCACTCTGCTGCGATTCAAGATAGGAAAGAGCCGTCTTAGTATATAATTTTCCGTTTGGCAATACGGCGGGAAGAAGCCCTGCGGCGGCACCACCGGCAAGCTTTACCGAATCGGGAAGATCTTTATAGCCGGGAACGTATTTTTCAAGTACTTTCGAATACCCTTCCGGGCTATAATAATATCCAAATGTTCCCCTCAAGCCCAAAAATCCGCCAAGCTCGGCGCCGATTTTATCTTTTCTGAGAGAAGCTCCAACAGTTACGCCCGCGCCTACGCCGCCAAAACCACCTTCAGCCTTGGCAGTATCCAGATCATATCCCTGAAATTTTGTGTTCGCTCCGACTTCGGCATTCAACTTCGGCCCGGCACCTGCGCCGATCGAAAACAAACCGCTTACGCCGTCTTTTCCGACATAAAATCCCTGACCCGTTTCGCCACCGACACCGAGCTGGCCGGTTACTTTTGAGTCAAGGCTGCTGCTTAAATCACCGGTATTCTGGCTAAAGCCGGCCTTAACAGCCGCCTGCAGTCCGGCAAAACCCTTTGCCGAAAAATCCACACCTACCTCGCTGCCGCTGCCCTTAAAATTTAAATCAGCGCTTCCACCGGCCCCGGCCAAGGCGGTAGTACTTCCGGTTATTACACCCGCAGCGCCATTATCCTGGGAAAAATTCAAGTCACTTTTAGATCCGGCAAATAATGTCGATTTCACATCGACTTCGCCTTTTTTCTTCTTGGTTTGAGCTGTAACCTTCGCTCCGACTACTTTATCATTAGTCAGGTCGGTTTTCAATATTCTGTATTTCTTACTGCTATCAATTCCCACGGTTTTTTTTACGGTGTTCGACGTATCGCTCTGGGCAAATGACTGGCCGCCATGGTTCATTATCAAGCAAAAAGCCATCATCATCGAAAATGAAAACGCTGCAGTCTTTTTCATGGTAAGCCTCCTAAAACTTTATTTTTTAATTTTTAACAAAATCTTAACATTATAGCATCAATAATTATGCCTGCTACAATATATATTGAAAACAGTCCTGCATAGTTTGATTAAATTTTTTAAAAGTTGACAAAAGACTGGAGCGCACCGGCGAGAAGTCCCTTGGCTCTGTTGATCCTGAACTTAATCGTGCCCACGGGTTTTTTCAGAATAGTCGCAATCTCTTCATAGCTAAGATCGTTATAAAATCTCAAAAGAACGGGAACCCTGTAGATCAAAGGAAGAAGCATTACAGCCTTCAGTATGATCTCGTTTTCGAACTTTTCTTCCATCTTGACATGAGATTTTTTATCGATAAGAATTTTATTAAGGTTGTTGATGCTGCTGGCCGAATCATCAAGCGCATCAATATGGACAAGAAGGAATCGGTCTTTTTTATTTTCATTGAAATACTGAAGGCAGACGTTCGTAGAAATTTTTAAAAGCCAGAAAATAAATTTCTGGGTTCTGTCAAAAGACGATTTATATTTTAACGCACGGATGAAAGATTCGTGGGTCAGGTCTTCCGCGGCGGCTTCATCACGAACCATTCTGAGGCAATTAAAATAAACGTTACGATAGTAATACTTGATCAGCGATTCCGTCTTACCCCGGTCGCCGCCAAGAAACCCATTGATCAGATCGTCTACTTTACTCTGATCAAGCGTCTGGCGTTCTTCATCGGCGGAAAGCGCCAGCATTCCGCCGAGAAAAATAAAATCCCAGAAAATAGGTTTAACGTCCAGGGCAGTACAGTTTACCATAGCTCTCAACAATCATGACAATGCATTAAAAATAAACGGCCAGGTATAATAAACATATAGAGCATTATTATATTTGACTTGTATTAAAAAATCAAGTCTTTTATTATCCCGCGGGGCGTTTATCAACATGTCTCAGGACGGTTCGAACCGCCTATTCATGATTAGTCGGTAAGCTCTCAATGACCTTTTTGATTTCATGCAATTTTCTTTTCAAACGCCATGCCGATGGATAAGATATTTCAAGCGATTCCATCAATTTGACCGAAGACATTGAATTGCTGTTTTTTCTCATCAGGTACATGGCCTTAAGCCATTTTATAATCGGCAGGCGACTTTTGTGCATAATGGTACCGGAAGTCAGCGATTCCTGGATCCGGCATTTTCTGCATTCGAAGACCTTTCTGCCTTTGATAAAATAAAAATCTTCAGATCCGCAGTTTTTACAGATATAGCCACCCGGCCATTTCATGTCGAAAAGCAATTTTACGCATTTTTCGTCATCGATCTTCGACATCGTAGGGCATAATTCCTGGAATTTTTCTTTGGGTTTCATATTTTTCCCCTCCATTGATAAAGGACTATTCCGGCGATTATTTAACAACCGGCCAAATCCGTTATTTTTATATTAAAATAATTGCAGCGCGACCAAAAATCTGGAAGGCCGATTGAAAACAACAATCAAAACCCCATGAGGGCAAGAGGATTTTGTGTTGTCCCCGAAAGCATGTTCCGGGAAACTCGATAAGAAGCAGACTTCAAAATCCAGTCCTGAAGGACTAATATTAAATTTTAGAGTTAAGCGCAACAATAAAAAATATAACTTTTTACCGTTCGATCAGTAATAATATCAAAATACATTAGAAAAAGTTTGATAAAAAAAATAATAATTCCAATAAATAAACGGCAGGCCATAAAAAGCCTGCCGTTTATTATATTTTGCACTTAAAAGCCGATGTTTATCTGCCGAACATGGCGCGTCTGTTGAGTATTACTCTTACCGCATTAACGATGTCGTTATGTCTCGAGGAATCGTAAGATTCGCCAAGGTACCTGGCGGCGAACGCCTGGCCGAATTCCGAAGATGTGGGAAGAAACGGAGCATTCTTTGCGCGAAGTTCTTTATAAAACTCATCAAATTCTCCATTATTTGCCATTTCGGAGGCCTTATCCCTGACGGTAACAATCTGGGCCTGGGCCTGGGCATTCTGTTCGCTCTTTATTTCTTCGTCGCTCTTGATAGTCTGGCTGAATTTGCATCTGATGTTTCCATCACCGGCATCAGCTGAATTGGTTGTTTGCGTATTCTGATTTGTAATGGAACTGCCACTGAGGTTTTTAAGGACGCAGTTGGATGATATTCCGGTTGTGCTAACCTTGTTATTATTAAATACGCAAGAAGACGATGTATCCACCTTCGACTGGCCGTCATTTTTAAACACGCAGCTGGTCGAAGCGGAGCCGGTGTTCTGGCCATTATTCTGGAATACACAGCTCGTAGACGCGCTGGCAGTAGTCGTCTGACCATTATTATTGAAAACGCAACTGGACGAAGGAGTACCGGTCGTAGTCTGGCCATTGTTATTAAACACGCAGCTGGATGAAGCGCTCGCAACCGCCCGGCCGTTCTGGAATACGCAACTGGAATTCAGTTTTCTTCTGAGCTCCACCTTATCACCATATCTTCCGGATTTTTTCCATTCATCGTTCGCGGACTTCAACTGATTATATAAGTTCGTATCCCTGTTTTTGAAATAATCGAGGGCGCATCGCATGGATTCGGTGACATTCATTCCGGTGCCGCTCAGATTGCATATGGTATTGATAAGAGACGTCTTGTTGTTTTTAGCGCTTTCAAGGCAGCATTCGAACTGGGAATTAGAAGTTACTGTACGCAGCTGATCGTCGCCCGGCAAAACGCAGACAGGCGGGGTCGTGGTACCACCGTCAGTCGTACCGGTAGCAGGCGGAGTAGTGGTTGTAGTTCCTGCGCTCTGACCCGGCAAATAGATCAAGCCGAGCATTTCTTCTCCGACGGAACATATAAACGATTTCCTTCTGTCGTTATTATAAATTTCAACTTTATTTACGATATCCGCATGAGCTTCATCATAAGATTTTCCCTGGCCGCAAACGGCTGCCACACCGGGAATATATACAAATACTCCGTATTTGTTTTCGATAACATCGAATCCATCTTTAGAATATTTATTTACCGAGGGGGTAGTAGCAGGCTGAGACCCGGTATTAGTTGTATAAGTAGAGCCATCCGTGAGTTTTCTCCTGAGTTCGCCGGTATCGCCGTACCTGCCGGACCTTTCCCAGGCGGAATTGGCGGTTTTCAATTTATCGTATATGGTAGCGTCGCCGTTTTTGAAATAATCGAGGGCGTACTGCATGGCGTCTTTGGCGTTGACCCCGGTGCCGCGGAGGTTGCACAATGTGTCGATAATGGCGCCCATGTCTCCCTTGGAATCCTCCAGCTTAGCCTCAAACTGGGCCTTTTTTTCCATTCTCGATGACGTGGTACGCAACTGGGCGCTCGCCGAATCGGAACAAATAAAAGGGATAGAAACAAATAAAAACGAAGAGGCCATTGAAACGGCGATCATTTTCTTGAAACTCATCATTATAATCAACTCCTGAAGATCGACTTCGATAAATTTTAAATGCTTATTGTTATATATCAGCAGAACAGGAGAAAAGTTTGATATCTTCTATTATACCATTATACTACATTTATGGTCAATGAAGTTCCAGCTTGTTAGCTGATTGTTTTAAAAAAATGGGCCACCTTTTCAGGTAGCCCATTTTGAAACCGTATTTGATTTTCTTTATTTTACCTTTATTATTTAACCTTTTTCAGTTTATTCATTGCTTCCGAAGCCCAGTTGATGTGGTCAGCGTTAGAAGAATCGAATTCACCTAAACCTAATTTTTCGAATAATACGGGACCGAATGAACCGATGGTAAGATTGCCCCTGGCATCTCTATCTGCTAATTCGTCAGCAGCCAGTTCTTTGTACGCTTTTACAACATCGGCATTTTTGTATGCGGCTCTAGCGGTAGCCAACTTTGCAGCATTATCTTTTCTAGCAGCAGTTCTGGCTGCAACTTCGGCAGCTTTTTTATCTCTCAATGCCTGATCGGCTTTTTCCTGATCTATTTTGGCTTGTTCGGCGGCTTTTTCCTCTGGAGTAACGGCTTTGTCTGAAGCAAAAGTGCACTGCGGAATATCATTGTTCGAATTGCCGCCAAAGGTGTCCTGAGCAGCCTGGGTATTCTTGCCTGAAGAACCGACAGTAGTGGTGCCAGCCGAACCCATCGCGCTCGTGGAGTCTTCGCCGCCGCCAAATACGCCGCTCGAGCCGGTGCTGGAAGCCGTATCGTCCGGAGCGCTGTCATAACCGTTAGGATAGTTGTGACCGTAAGGAGGCTCTGCGCCAGGATTCAAAGACCACCAGGTTTTTCCAGCGCCGCAATGCTGAGTGTGGGTTCTGTCCCAATCAGACTGTTCTTTCATTCTTCCTTCAAGCTTATCCATCTGAGCATCGTTATCTTTCATAGCCTGGGTCTTCTTGTCTTCCTGTTTTTTCATCCTGCTGTCCACTATTTTTTTCTGTTCCTCGGTCAGTTCCTTAGTTGCCTCGGTCATAGCCTGTTTAAATCTCGAAACATCCTTGTCCACCGATTCCCACATGGTCAATACGGTATCAGAAAGATCCTGATCGGTTTCGTCAAGGTATTCGATAATGAAATCCATTACCTGTGAAGCGCCTTTTTTCTGGAACTGATTGAATACCTTGTTAATACCTTTAAGGTCGAGAGGATCGAGGTTATCTAACGCACGTTCGATTCTGTCTTTGTCTTTGTCGGACAGTTCTGCCTGCGCCGCATTGACATAGTTCACAAAATTACCAGGAACCGAAAATACAACAAAAGATACCATGACGAAAACTGCCATGAGCCTTAAGAAATAAAACTTTTTCATACAAATCCCTCCATTTTATTTTTTGCTGGTTTTTCTTTTTCACTTTATAATATCAAAACCTCCATGCATAAGTTTGAATTTTTATTTCTTTTTTTCTTTTCCGCTCTGCTTGCCTGTAACCGTGGATATTTTGGACTCGAAAAAATCGCATGCCTTTATGGAATCCTCGTCGTTGTTCGCTGCTGCGCAATCCCTCATCGCCTTCGCCATCTGTTCGGGAGTCGACTTAGGATTATTAAAAACCCTGGCAAGTTTCAGCCTGGTCGCTATTATCTTAGCCATTTTTTCGTTTTTCCCTTTCATCATTGGCATCGATGAATATCCTTCCGGTTCGTCTTCGACCAGACTCACGTTTTTGCCAAAGGAAGGTTTCTTCTGCAAAGAGGCGTCAGAATAAACCAATCTGTACTTCTTTAAGGTCCCGCCTTCGGGCGTTAAATGCAAGAATCCAGTCAATCTTCCCTTCGCATCATAATCAGCGACATACTTACAAATCAAAACACTATCGGCGTTTTTCACGGAAACCTCGCACGAGCTGCCTCTGTATTGAAAAAACCATGTCTCCGCCGCAGAAATGTTTTCTTTAATAAACTTTACCTCCGATATTTTTCCAGTGGCGGCCCTGCTGATCGAAATTTTTTCAAGGCAGTTCATTTCGGAGTCAAATATGGCCGTTTCCAAAAGTCCTATACCGCTTCCATCGAATTTATTTCTTATGACTTTCTCTATTTTGCCGCTCTGGCCATAGTATATTTCGCTGGCAATCCTTTTCTGGCCGGGGTCAAGAATAATCCTGGCACTCTTCCCCTGAGCGCCGTTCTGATCCGATTTTTTTAAATCACCGCCCGACCAATCCTTTAAATAAGAATAACATGCTTTTTCATTGACACTGCCGGCTTCGTCAAAAATGACGCTCTCTTCCGGAAGACCTTTATAATTAAAAGAGTACGAGCCTACTTTTAGCTCGGCGTTTTTTTCCAATGTAACCAGAAATTGATCGACGCGCGTCGAATTCAGGAATGGGCTCGTTATCATGAAAAGCGTATGGCAGGGATCAGCCAGCGCGAAACAGAAATCGGCTGAAAATGATAATAAAGTAAATGATAAAATAAAAATCAATATCGGATATCGTCTTAACATTTCAATTTTTTCTTTCTATGACGTTAATTTTGTTGGTTATAGGCATAACATAGAGATGAAGCTTGAGTTTTCTGAAGTTTCCCGATCTGTCTACCACCCCATACATCACGGACATTTCGACATCTTTGTCGAAAAGACTTGTTCCATCCGGGTTACAATTAGGGTTGTTAAAAACTATCAATGGATATTTATAGTATTCATCTTTCATATAAAATTTCTTAAACGCCACATTGTTAATGTAGTCTTTGTATGTTTCGTCGATTATCTTCCACGAAGTATAACCTTTTAGAATCATATCTTCTGGAAACACGGGAGATTTTTCCTTATTCGAGTCAAAATCGAAAGAAATGACGCCTTTATACCAGTCTTCCTTTTTCACCTTCGTACCACTTTTTATGACGCGTTGCCCATCGATATTGTCGTGGGCGAAAAATTCGACGAAACTGACTTTTTTTTCATCGTTTCTCAAATCTTGATGGGTGAATTGTATCGGAGTGTCTTCGACCGTTCCGTAAGGATCCAGAGAATCCTCGATCGAGTCACCTTCGCCTAAAAAATCGCGGCCTTCATAAAGTATTTTATTCGGCCCAGGATTGTTATCCACAAGCAATTTAACATCTTTAAACAGCCACAAGTCTTCGCTGTTTGAGTATGGGGCGATCTTGCCTACGAGATTTTTGGGATCGTACATCGGATAGTTAAACTTGACATTTTCAAAATACGCAGACCAGTAGTCAGGTTTCGCGAAAAGATTTTTGAAACGGCTTATATCATTTAACTTGAATACATATCTTATTTTACCGGTCACCGTATTGAGTATTTTCAAACCGAGGTTCGGTTTTTTCTTGTCAAATATTTCGATCCTTCCCCACGCCTGAAAATTATTCAAAATATTTTCACCGTTATCCACATTAGAATTCAGAGCCTTGAGCAGGGCTGGATTTTTTTTCCATATATTCTGGGACTCTTCATCGTAATTTTGCGAAGGACACGGTGGAACTGGCGCAATCGGATCTACCGCTTCACCCTCGTTAATTTTCTTGACATCGTTCGATTTGGGAACATATATAACCTTTTCTGGATTATATTTCAGGCATCCCTGAGTATAATCGTCGGCCTTGAAAAGCTTTTCGGAGCAATCATATTTATTCTCGCCATCGCCACCGCCACCATTGGTGTTATCCGACGCATCGTGGATTTCGACAAAATATTTCAGATGCCCCTTACCATTCATGTAATTAATTGGTTTTATTTTAAATTTACTTATTATGGAAGAACCCGAAGCATCGGCGATATCATTACCATAAAGCGTATTCTTGTCTTTCGCGTCATAAGGCGGATTTCCGAATGCATCGCCGAGCGATTTGTTGGCATAATGAAGCGGCACGATTTCTTCGACGTTTTTGTTCTGATCGATGAATAATCGCGAAATCGGAATTTTCTTATTGAACACAATAAATGAAGGATCAAACGGCTGTTCGGTATAATATGAATTCTCGTGAGTGACGAAATACTGGGTGGTAGTACTTCCATCGTCACCAGAAAGAAACTCGCTCAACGAATTCCACTTGAAGCTCTTCCAGACGAATATCGGCGAATAAACCGACTCCATTGCTTTTATTTTCGATGCTTCGGGCGGCAGCCACTCCTCGGAAAGTATCGAAACATACTGATATAAAGGAATTTCGTACCAGAAAGTGACCTTGAAATTTTTATCGGCCCATTTGCCCGGCCGACAATCGAGAGCACCTTCGCCGGACAGATTGTCGATGATAAACTGATTTGACCACGGATTATTGTCGACAATACGAATCGTGAGGTCCTTGCCAGGATTGGTAGAAGAAATGGTTTCGCCGCATTCGGCATTTAGCAAATTACCACCCGACGAACCTTCGATGCCCGTCTGAACATGAGCAACGTTACCTATGTCGCAAACATATAACGTGCAACGCGCCACTATGATAGGCGCGTTCGGACCTTCGAATTTCACGCGGGGAAAGTAAATAGGCTCCACACCGACTCCATAAAAATCAAGCCCAGTGGCCTCTTCGGGCTTACCGATCCTTTCGTCGGCCGCCTCGGGTTTTTGGATTTTGCCGTTCTGCTTATATTTTTCGCTATAAAAATAACTCGCATCCCATTTCTCGGCCTTTTTCCCGCCGAATTCACATTCCCTTGGAGGGCTCGTCCAATAATCGGCATTATACGTGGAAGAATCCTGACGGCGGTCGGCAGTCCAGCCGGGCTGTTCGCCTTCAACCCTGATTTGGTTTCTAAGGTTCAGACCGCAACCTTCGCACTTGCCGTCGGTGGAGCCCTGCGGAGGCCCTACGTGATGAACCACCCATCTGTGGCTGTACTTGTGTGGCCAGTTCCAGGTGATATTCATGACCGAAGTAACGGCGTACCACGCCGGCACCGAAGGCACAAAATAAGTGAAATCAAAAACGCCCTTCGCAGCCGAATCGCCGGTTTCCTTCGGGTTGAACCCGATATTACCGAGCTGGCCGAAAAAAACCGGGCTATCCATGTGATAATTGAAAAAAACTTTTTCGCATTGCCAGCCGGGTGACCCCTGCCAATCCCATTTCACGGAGTCCCTCAAACTGATACTGAGTTTACCGTCCTCGCTCTTATAGCCTTTAAAGTCGGGATAACCGCCGGCAAATGAATAGCATCTCACGTTAGCCAGCAATTTAATCTCAGGATATTTAGGGCTGACATCCTTTTCTAAATCTTGATAATCATTTATGTTAGGCATCCAGTCTTCGTATTTGTCGGCCGTAGAAGGATCGCTACTGCCGGGTGTCATTTCGCTGACCGTCATCGGCGTGCCGTTTCCGTTCGAAGACGCCTTGAAAGCAAAAGTATGTTTAGTATCTTCGTCTATAGATATCGTCGTTCCGCTCGGAAAATCAGGAAAAGGATTGTAATATAGAGACAGCCCGTTCGAATATTTTTCACGACAGGCCGCCGGAAACTGATTTTGTTGAATTGAACCATCAAATTCGACGTTATATTTATAAGGAAGAGGACAAATGCCGTTAAGATCGCCGGCAACGGAATGTTCAGCAAGTAATAAAAGCGTTGATGAAAGGAAAAGAACATGTAATGTTATCAGCAAAAAAAATTTTTTCACGGCAATACTCCTGAGTCGAGCTACTCACGGTTGACTCAAATTTATATATCACATTATAAACCAATTCGTTCGAAAAATAAACATATTTTTTAACAAAAAACGTCCTGAGATAAGTTAATACGCTAATTTTGCTTGACACCGGACACCATGTAATATAAAATAAGAATGAGAGTAATTAAATTTAAAAGGCCCGACATGGAAATGCGCGCGCTCCATCCAGTCCAAGACAACGACCTTGAAGCGCACGAAACGCTCGTCTTTAAGACGGGATCGGCAGCAGACAATTATGCCTGATAGTGCAAAATTAAAAAATTCTCCGCGCCGCGCGCTCACGCTCGTAGAAATTCTCATTACGGTAGCGGTGCTGGCCATGATTACCTTCGCGCTCTATACGATCGTAACCGGCATGCTGCGGACTGTCAACGTCGGCGATTGGCAATCGAGAAACCAGATCAAGATGCGCGTTTCGATGAAAAAGCTCCACATGGACCTCTTCGCCGCGACTTACCCTTCGATGATCACGTTGCAGAAAACCATCGTTGAAAAAGATTCGAAATGGTCGCTTTCATACAGGGACGGCAAGACCGATCTTACGAACGCAAGCGAATTGATGCTTATCCAGTTTTTCATCAGTACTCCCGGCCGCGACACACCTGAAGAAAAATGCCCGCGAAAAATCGTGAAAGTCACTCTTAAATCCCAAAAAAACGGTAAAGCCGCAAGCCTTATCCTTCAAAAAGAACTGGTCGAAGGACCCAAATCGGAAGACCTCGAAGACTCGAAAACGTTAGTTCTTGCGGATAACGTCAGATATTTCGACGCGAAGCTTCTCGGAAGCGAACAGGCCAAAGACATAAGCGAAACCACGCTCGACAAGATCACCGGCGTCCTGAAAATAGAAATACATTCCGGACATCCGACATATGAAAATACTTTCGTAACCGAAGTCGTCGAAATACCGCTTCACGTACAGGCAAATAAAATGTAAGGAAAATCAGGCAGTGAAACATTTCTTTCGAAACAGCCATAATCATAAAAAGCCGAACGGATTCACGCTCGTAGAAGTGCTGATCACCGCAGCGATCGTTGCGCTGGCGATGTTCCCGCTATTCACGATGATTTCGCATACCGTCAGACAGACTTATGAAATGAACGCCGAAATCGCCGCGGAACTCATCGCCAAAAATATTCTCGACCAGATCGTCAAGAGCGTGCCGTTCGAAAAAGTGACCGCCGACATCACCGTCGGTGCCGACAATAACAGCGACGTCAAACTCGTAATGGGCGAAAGCGGCCAGAAAATCGACGCCAAATTTTCAGGTAATAAAACCGGTTCGATTATAACGTTCGGCGGCGCCGAATTCAAATGGGAAATCAACGTTTACGATATCCAGGCTGGAATGCTTCCGCTTTCGTTCCGTATGTTCGACGGCGGATGGCCGTCGGACCTGAAGGGAACGAAGGACGACGCCATGAAAAGAAGCAGCATGATCGACGGCGACAGCATGAGAGCCGACTGCTACACACTGGCGGGCGATCAAATCATCCTGAAAACGATCAAATTCAAGATGTCATGGAGAATATGCGGAGACATAGACAATTTCACCGACCCGGTAAAAAAATTCATGCTCGTCACAAGAAAAGCACAGCTGGACGAAGCTAAATTAAAGAAAAATGAGTTAGGCAAAACCTACAAGAAGAAGTAAGATATGAAAACAAAACTAAAAATTTTCCCCGGTCACGACAAAAAAGCCATGGTAATGCCGGTGGCGATGTTTTTCCTGTTCCTTCTGGCCGCCTTCGGCTATATGCTTATAAACATCAACGTCCAGTCAAAAAAACAGCAAAGATCCACCATTATGGAAACCAAAGCATATTTCATGGCGCTGGCCGGTTTTCAACAGATCAAGCTGAAATATCTGCTTCTTCCAGAGGTTTTTTTCACCGCCAGCACGCTTTATTACGGATTTTCACCATGTTATGTGCCGCAAAAAGGTAAAAAATTCGATCTTTTCGACGATCCGACCAAAGCCGGGCCATTTCGTTATCCCGAATTTCTGGGTTCCTTCGTCGAAGACACGAATTCGTTTCTTAACGACCCGGACGGTTCCGCCAAAGAAGGTAAAACTGTCGCCAACCAGTGCACGCTCCTTAAAACGAAGGACAAAGAAGTAAAGCAAGTCGGCGGGTGCCTCACATGGAACTTCAAGATCGGCGGATTCCCGCTCGAAGACAAGGACGTCAACGACACCATCGAGGAATGGGGATATAAAATAATTGAAATGAAATGCGGCAGCCTTCAGAAGGAAATCAAAAACGGGCTTCCCGTCATCGAGCAATCCATCACTATCATCATAGAAGGACTTGTAAAAGTCAACGCCCTCATGGGATTGAATCCCGGCGAAGATAAGTACAAAAGAAACGTCGTTAAGGAAACTCTGGTTTTAAGACGTGAAGTTCTAGAAGAAAAATAAACCGGACTTTTCCATCCGTCCCGCCCGAAGGGCAAGCGTTTCGGGCGTCACATGACGCATTACTTGAAATAGCTTCGGAGCGCGCCATCTTATTTTTTCATCTTTCCGCCATGGCGGCCGCTTCAGACTCCCTTAAAAACTCTTCCGGCGTAATATTCGGGTTCGCGCATATTCTGGCGAATCTCACGCGGGCCTTTATTTTTCTGAGTACCGTTTCCCTGTCACAGGCAGGTGCATTCGCGCTTATTGCGTGACCGGCTTCGGGCCCGCCCGCAGGCGTTGCGATGTTTTTCGAAGCCAGGCGTCTTTTTTCATACGGGGTGACATAGTTGAATCTTAAAATTTCGACCGACCCGCTGCCGCGCGAAAGCTCTGCCAAAGCGATCATTTTACCTTTAACGTCATAATCAGCCGAATACTTCATCAAGACATCGTTTCCGGGACCTGTCACGAATATTTCGCAGGAATTACCGTCATGCTTGAAACGCCACGATTCTTTAAGTTTGAGATTATCGGCGCAGATTCGTATCGTCGATAATTTTCCAGAATCGGTGCTTTCGAACGCAATATTTTCGAGGCAGTTCATTTCATTGTCGAGCGTGGATATTTCAGAAAGGCACGAAGAAGAGCCTTCATATTTGTATCTTCTCATTCTGACGATTTTTCCCGACGGGCCGAAAACCATTTCACCGACAATTTTTTTTGTGGCCGGGTTGATTGATAATTTTCCATTTTCAATTATTTCACCGGTTGCGTCACATCTTCGAAAACTACCTGAAATGCCTTCTTTCGAATAAATATATTCCATTCTTTCGATACATGCGCCGGAATCGTCGAAAAACTCTATTTTTTCAGGAAGTCGTTTGTAATTGAAAGTGTATTCGGCGATTTTTTTCTCCGCACTGAATCCGGGGAATCTCGAAAAAATTTCTATCGAAACAACATCGTTCGCGGCCGCGTTGAAAGCCTGGATAATAGTCCGGCAAGGGTCGGCCGCAAAGGAAAAATCCGGCAATAATAAAAATGCAAGAATTATTAATGATATCAAATGATTTTTAAGATGTTTCATCTTGTCCGGCATCTAATTTTTTCTTTCAATGACGTTGATTTTGTTGGTTACGGGCATTACATATATACGGAGCTTGAATTTGCGGAAATTGCCGGCCCTGTCGGCGACGCCGTACCTCAGCGAAATTTCGGCGTCTTTATCGAAAAGGCTGGTTCCGTCGGGATTGCAGTTGGGGTTATTAAATATTATGAGCGGGTATTTAAAATAATCGCCTCTCATATATAATCTTTTGACGTTCGGGTTTGTCGCGAAGTCCTTGAAAGTCTCGTCGAGGATCTTCCATGAAGTATAACCATAAGATATGCAATCTTCGGGGAATACCGGCTGTAATTCCTTGCTGGCGTCGTAGTCGTAAGATGTTACGCCCTTATACCAGTTGTCCTTGACGATGGTCTTTCCGGTTTTTATCAAACGCTGGCCGTCGATGTTATCGTAGGCGAAAAATTCGTAGAAATTGGCCTTTTTGCCGTCGTTCCTGAGGTCCTGGTGAGTGAATTCTATGGGAACGTCCTCGACCGTGCCGTAGGGGTCGAGAGAGTCGCTGGCTGAGGCGCCCTCGCCGATGACGTCGCGGCCTTCGTAAATTAATTTTGTCGGACTGTTTTCGGTAAGAAGCTTGACGTCTTCGAAAAGCCAGATATCTTCGGCGTTCTTAAACGGATCAAGGCCGCCGACAAGATTGCCTGATTCGAACATAGGATAATTGAATTTTTTCTCGTCGAAATAGTATTCGGGAAATTCGCAAAGGCATTTAAAACGATCGAGGCCGTTGATTTTATAAACTTTTCGGACCCTGCCCGTCACGGAATTGACTATCTTGAGGCCGAGATTAGGTTTCCTGGTGTCGGCGATTTCGATCCTGCCCCAGGCCTGGAAATTTTTGATTATATTTTCAGCGTTATCGACGTTCTTGTTAAGCGGTTCTTTCAGGTCTTTATTAGTTTTCCAGATAGACTGAACGACGTCGTCGTAATCGGCCGCGGGACACTCCGAGGCCGCCGCGCAAGGATCGGCGGAGCAGCCTTCCTGAAGATCTTTGATGTCGGCTGATTTTGGAATGTATTTTATTTTTTCAGGGTTATAAACGATACTGCCCTTAGCGGGATCGTCGGCTTTAAAAATTTTATCGGAGCAATCGTAATTTTTTTCGCCGTCACCGCCGCCGCCCTGCGTGTCCTCGGAATCAGAGCCGTCGTGGGCTTCGACGCAGTATTTCAGGGGGCCTTTGCCGACAGTAAAGTTGACAGGTTTCACGTTAAGTTTATCAATGGGCGAGGAACCCGAAGCGTCTTTAAAATCGGCGCCATACAGGTCGTTTTTTGAGGATGCATCGTACGGAGGATTCCCGAATGCGTCGCCGAGCGACGTTTTAGCGTAGTGAAGAGGAATTACCTCCTCCTGACCGCCGCCGGCCTGATCGACGAATACGGCGGAAACTGGAATGACTTTCTGATAGACGATATAGGCCGGATCGATCGGCATTTCATCTTTCTCCGTGAAGCTGCCGCGATTTTTATTAAAAAAATAAGCCCAGGTTTCACTTTTATCCTTATCAGATAAAAAGTCGCCAAGCGAATTCCATTCAAATTTTTTCCAGACGAAAACCGGCGAATATACGTGCTCGAAAGATTTTTTTTCGGCGCCTTCAGGGGCCGTCCATTGTTCCGAAAGAATTGAAATATACTGGTATAGAGGTATTTCATACCAGAACCTGACCTTGAAATTTTTGGCCGCCCACTTTCCTTCCTTGCATTCCAGCGGCGCGCCTTCGGCGGCGAAGTGGTCGATAATATAATTATTCGCCCACGGATTATTATCGACGATGCGAATAGTCAATTTTTTATCGCCAATGGCGGATGATATAGTTTCACCGCATTTCGCCTTTATGAGGTTGCCGTCTGCCGAGCCTTCTATGCCTGTTTGAATATGGGCGACATTCCCCTTGTCGCGAACGTAAAACAGGGCGCGGGCGACGACAACCGGAACGTCGTAGAGGCCGAAATCATCGACCCTGTTGGAATAAAGCGGCGTCCCCGCAGGGATGCCGTCCTGGTCGAAGCCGGTCGCTTCTTCCGGCGGGCCGACTCTGGAGTCGGCCTCCTCCGGCTTCATAATATCGCCTGCGCCTTTATATTTCGAGCTATAAAACCTCTTTGGAGTCCATCCCTTTGTGATTTCCCCTTCCTGACCGCCGTTTTCATCACGGCATTGGTGTTGTTCCGTCTTGAATTCCTCGAACCCTTCCGTCGCGTTTTCGCCTTTCCAATCCGGTTGTTCCGTTTTTATTTCCTCCGCGGTGCAGCCGCAGCCGCCGCCGCATTTTGTGCCGGATTTCAGGCCGACATGATGAACGATCCAGACGTGCTGATATTTATGGGGCCAGCTCCAGGTGAACGATAATACGGATGTAACCGCATACCATACAGGAACCGAAGGAACATAATATGTAAAATTCAAGTCACCCATAGCTTTAGAATAATTACCATCTTTAACGCATTCATCGGGATTATCACCGATCTGGCCCATTTCGCCAAAAACCGTCGGACTATCCATGTGATATGTAAAATATGCCTTGTCAAGCACCCAACCTTTTTCGTTTTCCCATATTACGGATTCCGTGAGCGAGTAATTTTTCCCGGCCTTATTACGGCCGTTGGATTTTTCGGCGAATGTATAGCACTTTTCAAATTCCGCCATTGTTTTGCCAGTCTTACTTTTATCAAGCGAAAGATTGTGATACCCGCCTTCACCTTTTTTATATCCCATTTTCGGCATCCAGGCGGCGACGCCTTCCGGGCAGCCTCTATCGCCGGTAGTACCATCGAACAAACCTTCTGTTATTTTATTTATACTGCCGACAGGGGGGCATTTCGGGATGGAGTCCTTTGGCCTGAAAGAAAACACGTTAGACTGGTCCTCGATAATGGCGGTCGGTTTAACGTCTGAAGCCGATTCAGGAACGGATTTTTGATAAGTCGTCTTGGCCGTACACCGGTTAGTATTATAAGCTGCGGGGAATGAATTGTTCAGTCTTTCCTCACCAAGATAAACATTA
>Ga0079303_10000111_pt1 | contig 17425 bp, 16 predicted proteins | sample Methanogen_OWC_FD_77073 | JGI IMG/M metagenome (GOLD analysis project Ga0079303, IMG submission 77073) | Enriched soil microbial communities from Old Woman Creek wetland in Ohio, USA - Methanogen_OWC | ecosystem: Environmental > Terrestrial > Soil > Wetlands | place: USA: Ohio | collected...
TGTTTTATCAGTTCTTCGAACAACTTATCGCCGCCGGGCGCGTCGCCGGTCTTGAAATGATTCAGGGCCAGGGAGGTTTTGACGTCTTTCAGAACGTCTTCGTCGATTTCGATGAAATTATCGAGCAATCCGGCCTGAAATGCCATCCATTTCCGAAAGTACTTTTCCTCGTCGCAAAGAACTTCCGAGAACATTTCTTCCATATCGTCGATCCACTCGTAGGCGTCGATCGAGAATTTGGAATGGAATATTTCGCATAATGTATAAAAATCGTGTTTTTTTCCGCCGTAGGCTTTGACGATTCTGGTCCATGCGTCGAGCCACAGGTTGGCGGCGTTATTCTGGTCGCCTTCTTCGTAGCCGTTATGTATCATCTCGGATATTTTTTGATCTTCCGGGCTTCGTTTTGTCTGTATTTTATCGGTAACGGATTTTTTCAATTCTTCGGACATGGGTTCCTCCTTATAGCGACTTCCTTCTGACAATTTACATCAAAATACATCGCCTGTCAAATTAAGCCGGCGAATAAAATGAAAAGAAGAAGAGGCCGCCTTTTCAAGCGGCCTCAAAAATTCATACCCATATCAGGTGGGGCTGTCGTGTGAGAACTGGTTTGCGAAGTAAAACCAGTTCTTTAAAAGAATTTTCTTCTGAAATTGAGCCTTTAGCAAACTGGTTGTTTACATTTCCGGTTTAAGAAACTTCTCATATGAAGCTTTTGTGTCTGGTTCTATTCCTTAGCTATCACCATCGTCGCGCCTTCGCCACCGCCGATGCAAAGCGAAGCGACTCCCAAGTTTTTGCCTTCCTGGTGAAGAGCGGATATCAGTGTCGCGATTATTCTGGTGCCGCTTACGCCGACCGGGTGGCCGAGAGCCACGCCGCCGCCGTATACGTTGACTTTTTCGGCGGGGAGGCCGAGAGTTTTGTTGATTGCGGCCGAGGACACGGAAAATGCCTCGTTGATTTCGAAAAGATCGACGTCGGCTATTTCGGCGCCGGCTTTTTTGAGCGCGGAAGGTATAGATTTTATGGGAGACACGAGCAATTCATCGATTGCGACATCGTCGCAGGAATAGGCCAGGATGGCGGCGAGAGGCTTAATGCCGCGCTTCTCGGCTTCGTCGCGGCGCATAAGGACGACCGCGGCGGCCCCGTCGGCGAGTTTCGATGCGTTGACCGCGGTGACCGTTCCGTCTTTGGTGAAAGCGGGACGCGCCTTGGCGGCAGTGTCCATAGTGGTTTCCGAAGGGATTTCATCGGCTTCGATCTTTATCGTGCCTTTTCTGGAAGCAATCTCGACGGGCGCGATCTCGCGTTTGAATTTCCCATCCTTCATTGCGCGAAGGGTTTTTTCATAAGAAGAAACCGCGAATTTGTCCTGGTCGTCGCGTGTGACGCCGTATTTCTGCCCGATCTTCTCCGCGAAGAGCCCCATGGCCTGGCCGGAGCGGAAGTCCAGAAGGCCGTCGGCGAGCATGCCGTCGAGCGCCTTTACTTCGCCCATCTTGTTTTCCTGACGCAGGTACATGTAATGAGGGTTGCGCGACATTACTTCCATTCCGCCGGCGACGGCGATGTCGACATCGCCGCATTTGATGGCACGCGCGGCTGCGATTATTGCGTATAATCCTGAACCGCAGACCTTGTTGACGGTTACCGCGGCGCCGTTATCTTCGGCGGCTCCGGCGGCGAGTATGGCCTGACGGGCGGGATTCTGGCCGAGACCGGCGGGGACGACGCATCCGAATATCGTTTCGCCGACCTCGTTGGCGGTGATTTTGGCGTCGGCTAGAGCGGCTTTTATCGGTACTGCCGCCAGGTCGGTGGCCTTCATTGCGGCGAAGGCCCCGCAGAATTTTCCGATCGGCGTTCTGCGCGCCGCTACGATGACTATGTCGTCTTTCGATTTCTGAATTTTCATGTGTGCACTTCCTTTTCACTATAGAATATGTTCTTTTAAATATCAGAATTTATGAATATTGAAATACTCGCCGGACCGTTTAATATATATTGCTTTTTAAAGACTTTTGCGGATACTTTATTGAAAGAATAATCCGTACGGAAAAAGAACCTCACCGGCCTTTCGGGCGAATTGGTCCAGTGTGCCTCGCCTTATGCAAACAGGCGTTCGTTCGGTAAATGAATTCGGTATTTTGATCTCGCCGCCGGGTATCGTCCCGATCGATGAAAGGTTTTTCCCTCGTGCGGCCGTGTTCAGTTCGATTTCGAGTTGCCGTTGCCTTTGTTCTCGGCGACGACTACTTCAGGCACCGTCCGAAGGACGAGCGTCGCCTGCGCGGCGACATGCCTTCACCCTGTCGCTTGGCAGTTTCGCTTTCACGAAACTGCATTACATACAATTTTCTTGCTTGGCATCTGTGCGCAGGAATTCTTCTCGTATCGCTTTCTTATCGATCTTTCCCACGTTGTTCTTGGGAAGGCTCGGATAGAACTTGAATTTTTTCGGCACTTTGTAGCCGGCCAGAAGCGATTTCAGATGCGTTTTCATCTGGTTCTCGATCGATTCCTCGGTGTCGTAGAGCTTCGAGAAAACCTCGGGGCGAAGCGCCACCGCCGCGAGGCCGATCTCGCCCCATTTCGGGTCGGGTATACCGACCACGGCGGCTTCGGTCACGTCGTGGAGCATGGTCAATTTGTCCTCGATCTCCTTCGGATAGACGTTCTCCCCGCCGGAGATGAACATTTCTTTTTTGCGGCCGACTATGTAGTGGTAACCTTCGGGGTCGCGCATGGCCAGATCGCCGGTCCTGAAATAACCGTCGGGGTTGGCCTTTTTATATTCTTCTTCCTTGCCCAGATAACCCATGCAGACGTGGTCGCCGGCGATAACGATTTCGCCTACCATGTTCGGGCCGACTTCGCGGCCGTCGTCGTCGACCAGCTTCAGGCTGGAGGCCTTCATGGGAAATCCAACGGAGCCGATTTTCCTTTGCGAATCTTCGGGCGGGATCGTGAAGCAGTTGGGTCCGACCTCGGTCAGGCCGAAACCCTGCCTGAAAGTGATTCCGCGTTTTCCGAAAGTTTCGATTATATAGGGCGGGCAGGGCGCGCCGCCGGTTATCAAAAATCGCAGCGACGAAAGGTCGGTTTTTTCGAAATTAGGCGATTCCATGAGGAAAAGATACATCGTCGGCACGCCGAAATATATCGTGATACGGTTTTTTTCGATGTCGCTCAATATGAGTTCCGTATCGAATTTTTCATGGATGACGCTCTTTCCGCCGATCATTAAAAGCGGCACGGCGAGGACGTTCCAGCCGCCGGTGTGAAAAAGCGGGGCCGAGAGGATATAATGCTCGTCTTCACCCAGGCCCCAGCCGGTTATTGTGTTCAGGGCGTTCTGCTTGACCTGCAGCTCGGAGACCATTGCGCCTTTCGGAAATCCGGTCGTGCCCGATGTATAAAGAATCATTATGGGGTGGAGCCTTACCGATGAGACGTGTGCGTTCTTTATTTTCGATAATTCCGCTATCTTTTCGTCGAATATATCGCTGGTCAGATTGTTTCCGCCGTATCCGGGTTCGGATATCTCCGTCACCGAGGCCGTTTTCATTTCGGGGCGGCCGTAATGCAGCGCGTCGGCCATGCCTTTGTATTTTTCGCCGTAGACTATCGCGGCGGGTTTAGAGTCGCCGATCATGTAAGATAATTCTTTTTCGGTAAGGCGCCAGTTGAGCGGGACGAGCGTCGCTCTAAGCAGGGAAGCGGCCAGTATGGTTGAAAAATGACGGACGGAATTGGTTTCGAGCGTGGCCACCATTTTGCCTTCGGATACTCCGAGTTTCGAAAGGTTGATCGCCTGAATGCGCGCCATTTTCAATAACTCGGAGAATGAATATTCGCGCTTGTCGGTGTCGACGATGGCGATCCTTTCGGGAGCTTTTTTAGCCCAGTATTCGACCCAGTCGTATACCGCGGGCGTAAAATTTTTATCGAGTGTCTCGTAGTCGATTTTGAATTCGAAATCGGCTTTCATTGTTCACTCCTTGAAATGAATTGGCCCAAAAACAATCGTGATTGAACGTTATTTGCTAACGCGTCAGAAATTCCTGGAATAATTTGAACGTTTCGTTCCTGACAGGGTGCGCCACTATGACCGTGACATGGCCGGCCGTCATTACATGGTATGAAAGGTTTCCGTTATCGGCAGCCTTCGACTTTTGAATTCCGCGCGTGGCGTTATCGTTGAAAACATGATCGTCGCGGGCGGCGACGGCGAGAGTCGGCATGTCGATATTGCGGATGCCCACCGCCTCGCCTTCGAGTTCGAATATCTCGCGCATGATGCGGTTCTCCTGGTAAAAAAGTTTGATGAGGTCGCGGAAGGCCTGCAGCGCGAAGTCGACATTGTCGTTGGCCCAGATGTCCAGGGCCTGCCAGATTTTCTTGAATTCGGGGATATCTATCTTTTCAAGAAGATTTTTATATTTTGAAAGCGAGGCGCGGACATTTAAAAGCGGGAAGGAGCTGTGGAAAAAATCAGCGGGAACGACCGGACCTACGGCGGAGGTGAGGCTCACTACGTCGAAGCTCGCCGGATCGGTCCACATGGACAGCATACCCGAATTTTCGAAGTCGAGAGGCGCGGTCAGAAGCGCGAGCCTGTCGACGTCTTTTTTTAGTTCCGGATGCGCCGAATAAAGCGCCGCCATGGTACCACCCAGACACTGGCCAAGAAGCGATATTTTCTTGGCGCCGGTAATGCTTTTGACCTGCCTGACAGCCCTTTTAAGGTATTTTCCGATATAATGCGCCATGCCGATGTGGCCGGTTGACGCGTCAGGGCGGCCCCAGTCGATTATGAAAACGTCGAGTCCGCTGTTGACGAGGACTTCCATGAGCGAATGGCCCGGAAGCAGGTCCATCGTATAATTTTTGTTGATGAGCGAGGGAATTACCAGAACGGGCGGATGTTTTGATTTTTTCGACGAATCGTAGCGATAGAGTTTCCATGGTCCCTGCGAATGTACTTCGCGTTTTGGAGTAGGCTCCAGCCCGAGTTTTTTTCTATCCTCGTCGCTGTAGCTTTTCGATACCGACTTGGAAAACATTTCAAAGAACTCGTTTTTTACGTTTGGATCCATGCGTCCCATCCCCCGTTTTAATATTTGTATGGAATCGGGGCCGGACTCATCTGGCGTAAGTCCGGCCCTTTTTATATCTATTTATTTACTTTTTGGAGCCTTTTTTGGCCGATTTCTGTTCGGGCGCCTCGGCGCCGGCCTGGTGCGTGTGAAGCTTCTCCTCGATCCTGTCGAGCGAGCGCTGCATCGCGCCGCGGGCTGATTTGGTCTCGGCGACGAAATCGTCGAATTTTTCCGTCAGGTCCAGAAGCCTTTCCTCGAGGTCGGTCAGTTTCTGCAATGCCTTGACCATTTCCGTCCTGCTGGGAAGGTTCATCATGGAGAACGAATCGTCCATGGCCTTCGAAGCCATAGCCTTGCCGGTCATCGTCGACGCCATGGCCTTCGCCATTTCGGAGACGAAACCCTGGTCGTGGACCATTTTTTCAAGATGCGTCGACATGGTTTTTTCCCATTCGTCGTACATTTTTTTCATCAGTTCTTCGTTGAAGAAATTAAACATTAGCTACCCCTTCTTCCCCTTTGTTCAGGAAATTTATGACGTTTTTTCTTACCTCGGCGCCATATTTGCCGACGGTGATTCCGATATGGCCGGTGTTATAGGTCAGAGTTTCACGCGGCGCGGCGTCGGCAGCCGGAAGCGCGGTCGCGGGGACCGGAACTATGTGGTCGGCCGTGGCGTTTAAGATCAGGCATTCGGCGGTTCTGCGCGCGGCGTCGATGGCGGTGCCGTCGCTCAAAGTCAGTTCGTTCTTGGCGAGCTTATTCTTTCCATAGAAATCGCCGATGAAATCGTAGTACGCCTTCGCCGGGAAATTTACGCCGTCGTCGGCTATCCAGCGTTCCATGGCCACGAACATCTTCACGAAACCTTCGTCCTGGTGTTTTTTCTGGAACATCTGCATCTTCTTGATCACGCCGAACGGCTGGATATTGTTGAAGAATTCCGCGATCTTGCCGCCGGGCATGGATTCCATCGATTCCAGGAACTGTTCGGTCGGGAAGTTTTTCGCGTACAGGCCGGAGATCCCGCCGTCCTCGAAGTTGATCGGCGAGGCGAGCAATATTACTTTATTAACGCGTTCCGGCTCGATGCACGAATAAAGGTATGAAAGCGTTCCGCCTATGCAGTAGCCGAGCATATTGATCTTTTCGTGTCCGCTTTCTCTGCAGATGAATTTGACTATGCGATTGAGGGCCCTTTTATAAAAATGCTCGAATGGAAGATGGGACGCCTCGCAACCGGGATATCCCCAGTCGATCATGTAGGTTGGAAATTTTTCGGCCACGGGTTTTACAAGGCTGGTTTCTTCGGTAAGGTCGAGGATGTACCAGCGGTTGATGAGCGACGGGACGAAAAGCATCGGCGTCCTGCCTTCGACCTCGGCGGGAGAGTCGAATTTGAAAAGCTTCATATTGCCGGCGCGGAAAACTTCCCTGCGTCCGGTGACGCCCTTCGGAAGGTCGGCCCAGCGGCCGGCCTGTTTTCTGAAGAAGTCGTCTATCATCGAGTCGATTTGAGGATACATATTCATGTTCACCTTCATCGGCCTTTTCAAGAAACCGGCTTTCATTGTCGCATTTCCGGTATTCGATCAGGCTTATATTTTACATTAATCGTTGCATTTTGTAAACTCTATTCGGTGGGTAAAATCGTTTTAACCGTTTCTTAAAGGACAAGGCCGCCGTCTATACCGATGACCTGACTGGTGATGAAGGAACTTTCGTCGGAGGCCAGGAACGCGTATAGATTGGCTATGTCTTCGGGCTTGCCAAGGCGCGTGAGCGGTGTCTTTTCCAGAAGCATGTTTATTACTTTTTCAGGTACCTTTTCGATCATTTCGGTCCTGGTGAATCCGGGAGCGACGGCGTTGACGCGGATGCCCTTCTTGCCGAGTTCGCGCGCCCATGTCTTCGTCATGCCGATGAGCCCGGCTTTAGTGGCGGCGTAGTTCGTCTGTCCGTAATTTCCAAAGACTCCGACGATCGACGATGTGTTGATGATGGAACCTGTCTGTGCCTCTACCATGTATCTGGCGACGTGCTTGGTCATGTTGAAAACGCCTTTGAGATTAACGTTGATGACGGCGTCGAACTGCGCTTCTGTCATTTTAAGAAGCGTAGCGTCCTGGACTATTCCGGCGTTGTTGACCAGAACGTCTATCTTTTTGGATTCCGCGATTATCTCTGCGACGACTTTTTCGACCATTTCGAATTTCGTGATATCTACTGTTTTCTGATGGATCATTCCGGAAAGTTTTTCCTTTTCCAGGCCCGAGCATTTTCCCTTATAGTCGGAGCACTTCTGGCAGAGTTCGATAAGGTCGCGCTGCTTTATGTCCAGGGCGTATACGGTCGCGCCTTCTTTGGCGAATTTGACCGCCGCGCAGGCGCCTATGCCGCCGGATGCGCCGGTGATTATGCAAACTTTTCCTTTTAATCTATCCATTTTTCTTTCCCCTTTCGATACGTGCTGAAATTTGTCCGTCGCGTTTCCACGGCGGAAATAATATGGTTTTTAATTACTTTATTAATACTTCGCGCTGAATAATTTTGTGATATATATTCTGATCGGGCCCTGGCTGAAGTTCGAGCGTCTCTCGACGCGCGTTCCGGCATGTGTCTTTAAAATGCGTTCGCGCGTCCCCCGGTTCTTTCGGCAATGGACCTTGTTTCAGAGGCCGCAGGGATAATTTAATATCATTTGTATTCCGATGTCCCTGTTTTGATGGCCGGCGTCCTGGCGCGCTTCAATGCATGTGATTGGCCATGCATCGCGAGCGCGCCGGAACCTGGGTAAGTTATAAAAAAGAGACTAGGCTTTGTTCGATTTGGTCGTGGTCTCGGTGGCTTTTTCGACCGTGTCGCGGTAGATCTTCGTGACATTGGTGATCAGGGTGTTCATGTTTTCGGTGTATTTCTCGCGAACGTCTTTGTGGTCGCGGGCGTAGCTGGTCCAAAGGGTGTTGAGGTAGTTGATGTTGGTGTTGAGGAATCCGAAGTAGGTCTCGACGTTTTTCGCGATGTTTCCGTCGTTCTGTTCGATCGCGGTGCGGTAGTATTTGTTCATGATCTCGAGGTTGCGGGTCGTGAATTCGTTCATTTCTTTCGTAAATTCGTTCCATCCGGTCATGGGATTGATCTGGTTCATTTTAACTTCCTCCTGAAAAATTTTATTTTTATTATATTCTTGATTTCAAACTACTTTAAACCTTGTTTTTCGAACGGTCCTTTGATCTATCGATTACTTGGTCTGTGACTGGGTCTGGGCCTGGGAGATCTCGCGGGCGATCTTGACGAATTTCGAGTAGGTCTCTTCCATGTTCTGGCGGAAGGTTTCGCGGAATTCGACGTTGTTCTTCGAGTGGGTCTGCCAGAGGGTGTTGAGGTAATTAACGTTGGTGTTGAGGTAGTTGAAGTAGGTTTCCATGTTCTTCGAAAGGATCTCGTCGTTCTGGCCGGAGGTAGCGCCCCAGAATTTGTTCATTACTTCGAGGTTCCTCGTGGTGAGTTCGTTCATTTCCTTCGCGAAGTCGTTCCAGTAGTTCATGGGATTGATCTGATTCATTTTAACTCCTCCTGATTATTAATTATTTTAGATTTTTATTTTGCGTCGCAGTAATAATTTTTGCGATGCGTTATGAGTTCGACTGGGTTTTCGTCTTTTCGACGGTCTCTTCGTAGAGTTTCTTGAGGTTGGCGAGGGTCTTGTCCAGGTTCTCGGTGAAGTTCTTCGTCAATTCCTCGCGGCCTTTTATGTAGTTGTTCCAGAGGGTGAGCGAGTAGTTCATGCCGGTTCCGATGTGGCCGAAGTAGTTCTTCGTGTTGGTGAGGAGGAATTCCTGGTTCTGTTCGATGGCGGCCTTCCAGTATTTGCTGGAGACTTCGAAGTTCTTAACCATGAAATCGTTCATGTCTTTCGTGAATTCCTTCATATTTTCCAGATTGTTCATTTTCGTTCCTCCCGTTTTTATTTATAAATTGTATTACTTTTATTATTACCTTTTCAGAGTCGCCCGAGAGCAATTCAGGATTCAACACTATTTGCCAGCCTTAGCCGCCTTCGGGGTTTCTGTCGCGGGCTTTATTACTTCTTCTTTTACGGTTTCGGCGGCGGCCGGTTTCGGGATCTGGTTGTATATCGCGTCGATGCCTTCGAGGGTCATGCTGCGGAGGGTTTCGCGTTCGTTCACGTGGTCGTTCCAGGTGTTGGATATCGCGTTCATGTTCGACGCGAAGAGGGTCGTCATGCTGTTTTGTATCTGGTTGAGGTTCGACATCGCGCAGGTGATGTAGTTTCCGGTCATCCTGATCGAGGTTTCGTCGGCTTTGACGATTTTGCCGCGCAGCATTTCTCTGGATTTCTCGATGTTCTTCGTAGCGGTCTCGGTGATACCCTTGGTCATTTCGTTCATTTTTTCGTAAAACATTTCATTTCCTCCACATTTTTTTATGATATATATAATACTTATTATTTCTTATTTTTAAGCCGTTTGATTTTCGGGGCGAGCCCGTCGATCGCCGGCCTGGTTTTTCTTTCGATCGTCGCTTTCGCTTTTCAAAGACCACCCTGTTGTTTTTGCGTCGCAACATATTTATCGTCGAATTTCACTATAAATATAACATATTTTTTGCGTCGCGTCAAGTATTTTTTGAAAATATTTTCAAAAACAGAAAAACCCTCTCGGGGAGAGGGTTTTTAAATGTTGCAACGCGATATTCGGTTGTCTTTTTGGGTGTTTTTTTAAAGAATTTCTTGATTTTTTTTGTTTGTTTTGGGGTGGCGCAGCATTTTTTTATTTTTTGATCTTGTTTTCAAGATCCATGAGACGCTTCATGATCTCTTCCATCGCGCCCGTGTAATTGGGCATCATGTTCTGGAAGCCCGCGAACGGGTTCTGCTGCTGCTGCGGGAACATCATGTTCTGGAAACCGGCGAACGGGTTCTGCGCCTGGCTCTCTTTCATCTTGATGTAGTATTCGAGCATCTGCGGAAAAAAGTTGTTGAAGAAGGGCTCGAGGAATGAAACTGGCGACTGGATGAGCATTTTCAAGAAGAATTCGGGCATGACGTCGTATTTGTCTTCGAGGAGCACCTGCATCAGGATGTATTTGGTGATGTCCTTGCCGCCGTTCTTTTCGACGACACGGACGGTCTTGCCGTCGGCTATCATGGTCTTGATATCGGTAAGCGAAACGTATTTGGCTTCATTTACGCAATAAAGCCGTCGGTTCTCGTATTTTTTAATGAGTATTTCTTCCACTTAGTTCTCCCTCGATGAATTTGAGCGCGTCCGGCCAGAAGATGAGGCCGACATGGTGAAGATTGAGCGATCTGACGGTCGCGACCTTCGCGCCGCGCGCGGTAAGTCCGGCCACGTATGTCGCGCTCCTGTGGAAAAGCACGCCGTCGCTGGAAGCCGCGAATTCGCCTATCGGGATCTTCCACATTCCTATCTGGACGCTGTCGATGTCCTGTTTCGTGCCGGCGAGTATCGAGCATGTGATTCCGGGCGCAAGCCCTTTGTCGCAAAGTTTTCCGATGACGTCGCCGCTTTTTTTGATTTCGGCGCCGATGCCGTCGGATGAAAGCAGCGCCGTCGTTCCGCCGTAATAAAGAGCGTTTCTGGTGAAGTCCATATCGACGGTCATGCTCTGGTCGTTGAAGCCGATTCCGTCGTCGACCCAGTTGTGAAGCATTTGCGACTGGCCGGGGAATTTATCGTTATATCCGTTCAGCTTGTGGCAGGAACCCAGGTAAACGATCCATTCGGGCGCCATCGGCGCGGCGATATCTTTCATTAAAACCGCGAGGCTGTAAGCGTAATATCTGAACTGGGTATCTAAGCCTTTCAGCGGCGATGCGACGAATACGCACTTTCTGACGTCGTTTCTGTAAGGCGTGAGCCAGGCGTATTTAGCGATGTCTTCGCCCAGGCTCGAAAGATAGATCCTGACCGGCATCGCGCCTTTGCTGTGGCAGACGATATCGATCTTGAAATCGGGGCCGCCCTTCGTGACGGATTTGATGCGCGATATCGCGTTGGCCAGCTGTTGCGCCTGCAGGAAATTATCGCCGTGCGGATGCGAAAACGTTATTGCGAAGACCGAATAGCCGCGATCGACGAGAAATTTCATGAGGCCGGGTTTGTCGATATTGTTGCCGTCCGGCACTTCCATAGCGTAGGGATGGCACCAGGAGTGAAAAGCCTGGGAGCCGGCGCCGTGGACGAGCAAGACAGGCACTTTCTGTTTGGCCTTGTCCCAGTTGGGGGCGTAGTGAAGCAGGAAAAATTTCGAATTCGGCGCGTCGGAGCCGAAGGCTTCCTTTATGACGCGGTGAGACTGTTTTCCGTTGTCGTGGAAAGGCTCGAAAACGAAGTTCGGGGCCTCGTCGGCGAGGCATTCGATCTTCGCCCACGGAGCCGCGCCGTCGGCGATCGTGCGGACGGGTTCGTTGACGAACATCTGCGCCGCCGCAGGCGTAAGGAAAGAGAAAACGATCGCTATTAAAATCGAAAAGAAGAAGAAGCGTTTCGCGACGAGAGATACTTTTTTATCCATACTACCTCATCACACCCCAAATATGTATATATTTATAAAATTATCAAGACGGTATAATAATTATACTAAAAAAGACGGCAACTTTCAAGTTTTTTCCGGCGCGCCCGGTCATTCCCGGACACCGTCCAAAGGACGAGCGTCCCGTGCGCTTCCCGCTGACTGACTTTAACCAGCGATTGAGCGCACGCCTTTTTGCGCCGCGTCTATGATGACGCGCGCCGCTATCGCCGCCGAAGATCCGAAATTGTAAACAAGCGTTTTTCTGTATTCTTCTATTTTTGAACGGAATTCCAGCCGGCCGGCTATGAGTTTTCCGACAGTTTCGCCGATCTCGCCAGCTTTTTCGGGCGGGAGCGCGATTCCGAGGTTCTTTCGGGCGGAAAATTCGACCGGTTCGATGCCGAGTTCGGCGTAGTCGGGGTTATCCACGCGCATGGGCGTGTCGATGAAAAGCACCGGCCGGCCAGTGCCGAGAGCGTATTCGAAAGAGATGGCGGACCAGTCGGTGATCAGTACGTCGGCCTCGTGAAGGCTTTTTTCGGACAACATATCCAGTTCGAGAGAGAATTGAGGAAAATCTTTAATTTTTTCGCCGATCGCTTTGACGCGGTGCGGAAAACGCTTTTTGTATTCTGGATGCGGCCTTATTGCGACGCAAAAATTTTTATCGGCGGCGAGGGAGTCGACTATTTCAAAAATGCATGAGTCCAGTATATTTCCGGGGCTCCAGGTCGGAGCGATCAGGATTTTTTTTGTCTGCGCGTCGCAACCGCTTTTTTCCGCTTCGAGTTTTTCGTGGTCGCGATAAATCTTGTCCAGCCGTGGATAGCCGCATTCTATGAGCGTTTTCGCTTTCGTCCCATATTTTTTTTCGGCCGCTCGAATTTCTTCTGGATGGTACGTTCCGATGCAAAGGATCGTGTCGTAATGATCGAACGCGCCTTTTTTCGACATCAGATGGGTGCTTCCGATCGCGTGGAACGCGTAGATGTAATTCACTTCGTTGATCGAGCGCTTGATGTGGAAATTGCCCAGATCGGGCATCGTCATGACGAAAGCGGCGGAATCGAAGTAGATCATCGCAAATGGCAGCAGATTGTTTATATAGAACGTTTTCAGGCGGGGGATATTTCGTTTGAATATCGAATCTTCAGGGTCGGAGGTGATGTAGCAGATTTCGAGGTCCGATTCGCTTGAAATGGAAGCGATGACGTCCTCATAGTACTGGTAATAAATGTCGCTTTCTGAATAAAAGACGAGGCGTCGCAGCGAGGCGTTTTTACCGGAAAATAAAGACAGCGTATCGGACAATTCACGAAAAAAATTCGTTATCGGGGAAAAAAGACTCATGCGTTTTTATCACCGTGCGATTTCGAGACGTTTTCGCCGGAATTTTCATGCGCGCCAGATGCGGGCGTTTTTTTCGAGAAAAAAAGCGATTTCAGGCGGTGCCAGTAAACCTTGATGGCGACTGATATGCCGACGAGGCTGGCGACGAGGATCTGGACGACATACGAGAATGTTCCCGCGTCCATGTATGCCATGGCTAAACCGGGCGTCGAAGCGACGATCATAATTGCGAGAAAGGCATAGAACGGAAATTTCATTATTACCAATTTACCTTCGTTTATTTTTCGTTTATTTATTGTTTTATTGCATATAAAATGGGTAAAATTATTTATTACTATTGATCGTATTATACCAAATAAACGCTTTATCTCAAAAGGCATTTTCAATTTTTTATCAGGCCGTCGATGCGCGTGAATTTGTAAGGCATATCGATGGTCGAAAAGTAACATTCGTTGGTCAGAAGCTCCATTTTCGCGTCCAGGAACCTGTCGAACACCATCCTGAAATTATTGACCGGCGAAATCTCGTGGCTTATTCCGGAATATTTACCGCCGGGAAAATAGAACGCGTTCAAAATCGCGAAGCGTTCCTTGAGGTTGGAGCCTTCGAGGGTTGACATCTTGAACTCCGAGGCGGGGCCGTGATCTGATTGGAGGATTATTACGGGCGGCTCAGGGGAATTCTTGAGGATGCCGTCGATGGCCTCCATGGCTCTTTTCGCGATGAAAGAAGCCTGCCGGGTGTATCTGTCGCGATATTCCGCGCGCTTTTCCGGGGTGGTGACTATCGCCTCGGCGTCGTTTATGATGACGTCGCCGATCCTGCCGGCTGGCATCGCCGAACCGTCCGAATCGAAAATGAAGGGCGGATGGGGCTGCCCGATGTGGGCGTAAACGAAGATAGGGTTTTTCGCGGTTCGGGCCACCTTCGGGAGCGTGTCGAATATGAAGTTCGTTGACTTTCTCAGATAATCGATCTGCCCGGGATATGAAAGTTCCGAAACGATGCCGAAAAAGCCGGCCAGATAAGGAATTGGAGTGGTGTTCAGGAGAAGGCGGCTGAATTCCTCGGATGAGGGCGGCTGATATTCGTAATAACCCGGCGGGGCGAGATAGGCGTCTTCGAGAGCCGGATTGCGGTAAGTGCCGAATGTATAGAACGCGACGTATCTGTAGCCTTTCGACTTGGCGTACTTCACCGCCTCGTTGTCCTTGAACCGGTCGATAAAACCCGCCAGATCGCGCGAACCTGGATCCGTTCCCGCGAATATTTTCTGCAGGTACTGCATGTTGAGCGACGAAACGAGCGAATGGCGGGTCAGCGTGGCGTGATTGGCGAGGCTTTTTTCCGCCACGAAAAATCCTTTTTCGTTCAGGAACCTGAGGAATTTCGAGTCGTCATGATGGTAGACCTCGTTCATGACGTCGTTTCTGGCGTATCCGTCAAGGATTATATAATATATCGAAGGCCGCTTCAGGGCCGTTTCTCCGCTCGCCGCGGCGGGTACCCCGCATGCGAGCCTTTCGAGCGCCACTTCGTAAGAAGGCAGCTTCGCGGTTGTGTCCGGGGCGTAATCGGCCGGCGCAGCGGCATTACTGGAAACGATTACGATATTTACGGCGGCGAGGACGACGGCGATGCCTGAAATGATATTAAGAAAGCCGCACGCCACGTCTAGCCCGTCCTTCGCTCTGACGATTCCGGCCGCCGCGATGAAAAAAACGATCGTCCAGGCCGCTGCGGCGAAATGTTCCGCGAAGGCGCCAAGCAGGGGTTCGAACGCTCCGGCCGCGTGGCCGAACGAGAAGAACAGCGCCATGAAAAGCGATACGACGAGCGACCTGGCGTAAGCGTCCTTTATGACGAAACCGAGCTTGAGATAGGCGAAGATCGAGAACGCCAGCGAGAGGGCAAGCGGAAAGGCCGCGTCGCCCAAACACGCCTCGGTAGCGTTATGCGAAATCAAAAACAATATGGGGTATGTCGAGACGAACAATATGTGTAGCGCGTGCAAAGAATGTCTTCCTTTCGAAAAAAATTATAACATATCGCGGTTTTTTTTGAAATAAATGTGTTATAATAATTTGCCTTGTTTCGACTCCAACGCTTCTGTTAAAGGTGGTTTGAATAATTATGAAATGGATTTTTCCGCGTAATCCGGTCAATAAAATGCTTCTGGCTGCGGCAATATTATTTGTCGTGTTCCGCCCGGCGTCCGCGCTCGATTTTTCGAAAAAATACGTTCAGAAGACCGGCCGGGAATTTTTCGCTTCGCTCAAGGAAAGGCCTGGCGAGCCGCGGGCGATTTTTTTCGATGCGCCCGGTGCGGCCGTGCCCCCGGTTCTCTACGCGATGTATTCGAAAAAAGGCGGGACCCTTTATGTTTTCGGCAAACTCGGCCGCTACGCCGACGGCATTGTTTCGAAGGAATTTCGTGAAAACTCGACTGTACGTCCATTTTCAATCAGGCGCAGGGACGGTTCCGTTTTTTACGCGCGCGGAAAATGCCTCGGGGCGTCATTGGCTCTCGGCGCGCGGGAAACGCGTTCTTCGGACGGGAGCGGAAAATTCGACTGCGCAGTGACTTACGTTCCGTACGCATTCTCCGGAGCAGCGAACGACGCATTTATTTCAGACCCCGGCTATGTCGAGATGCGCTTCGATTACGGTAAATTCGTCGCGGGCGGCCGCGAGGATGAAAAATTCCGAAAGGCCGTAAAAGCCGTTTTCCGCGAAGACTGTTTCAGGCCGGCGCATGACGTGGAATTCAACCGTTATTATTTCGACAGGCCCGACTTTTTCGGGTTCGTAGATCCGGCGCCGCGGTGCGTTTCTTTCATGGAAACGGCCGTTCTTCCGCCCACTCACAAAATGACCAAGAACAAAAAGGCCGTTTCGGGCGCCGAAAAAGCCGCGCAGGACGCCGCCGACGCCATCAATTGCCTGTCGACGGATTATCCCCTGATTTCTCAGGACCTGCGCGCCAAGATCGGCGCGGTCGAGCCGGACACCCGGCTCGACCTTCGCGATATCGGTCAGACCGACATCGGTTCGGGCCAGAACTCTTTCGTATATATTTCATACGGCCCCGGGATTAATTATTACGACGCTCCTTACGGCGACACGAGGCCTGTGTCGCTGGCGCCGCGCTTTATTTTTTCGGACGATATCCTTTACCGCGGACAGGTTCAGTTCTACCCCAAGAACAGCTGGGAGACTCGTGGAAGGGGTATCGCGCGGTATAACGAGATCAACGCGTTTCAAACCTCGCTTTCGACCTCCGGCGAATATTCCACGTCTTCGCCTCTTTCCCCGGAGCCTGAATATATGCCGCCGGGAGTCCGCGAAAAATATTTCGCGGAAATAAACCGCGCGCTTTTTCGTTACGGTCTGATGAACGATACGGGAGAGCTTTTGCTCGATTTCGATTTCATGGGCGAAAGGCATACAGGCAATCCGGTGAACAACGAGGTGAGATGCCTCGACGCGGTATATCCGGGGTATTCCTCCAGGGCGATGATAGTTCCGGCCGGAATGTCCGGAACGTACCTGCGCGGGTTCGAGGATGCGCTGAAAAAAGGCCGCGTCAACAGATTTCTGGGCGGCACTTATTATAAGGATTATTTCATTGAAGCCGCCTGCACTGGTGAAGCCGGCATGAGGGCGGCGTATCTGGAATACCTGATTTTCTGCGCCGATACTTCCCTTTATTCGATGGTTCGCTCGGCTCGAGCGAGCGGAAGCCCTGAAGCTTATATCATGCTGGTCAAATCCGCCGCGAAGACGATAGAAAAATGCGGCCCTGAATTTTTCAGAAGGCCCGCCGCGCGCTCCAGAAGGTCTGCGCTCGAAAACAGCGTCGCGGCGTACCATGATTATCTCGAAGCGGTCAGAGACAGGCGCGGCCCGAATGTAAGAAAGCGTCTTTGGGAGAAGTTCGTTAAAGCTTATAACGCCGCGGGCGCTGGAATGCGCGCTCCTTTGTCGATGGAGGCGGACGACGCCCGCCGTTAGGACTGGACCGGCAGGATAATATTTCGGTCGGGACGGCAAATATCGCTCGAAACGAGCTTTACTTCAGCTCGACGTCAACCGCGTCCAGGTCGCGGAGGATAAGATCGAGCGCCTTCATCTGCGAACGCACGTAGGCTTCGCTCTCGCGTTCCCATTCCTCGAGAGTGTTTTTCGAGCCGGGGAAATCGGTGGCGATGAATAATGAATATACCGGCGAGCCGATTAGTTTCGAGTCGCGCGTGACATTGGCCGCTTCGACGTCGACGGAAACGACTCCGCGCGATTTCATTTCGTCGATCGCCGCCGAAGTCTCGCATAGCGGTGAAAACACCGACGCGTGAAGCCCCGTCAGGACGATCCCCCTGTCCGCGGCGCAAAGGCCGAGTTCG
>Ga0079303_10000112_pt1 | contig 17310 bp, 11 predicted proteins | sample Methanogen_OWC_FD_77073 | JGI IMG/M metagenome (GOLD analysis project Ga0079303, IMG submission 77073) | Enriched soil microbial communities from Old Woman Creek wetland in Ohio, USA - Methanogen_OWC | ecosystem: Environmental > Terrestrial > Soil > Wetlands | place: USA: Ohio | collected...
CCTCTCATGATGAGGCTGCCTGCCGGTTACACGGCCAACGGTGATATCAGTGAGATGGTTCAGAATATTGACCTTGCACCCACTTTTCTTGAAATGGCAGGTGTGACTCCTCCTGATGAGATGCAGGGTATGTCGCTTGTTCCGCTTCTCAGGGATTCAAAACCCGGGAGATGGCGTGATGCCTTGTACTATCACTACTATGAGTACCCGGCTGAGCACGCTGTAAGAAAGCACTATGGCATCCGAACTGACAGGTACAAACTAATTCATTTTTATGACGACATCGATCAGTGGGAGCTTTATGATCTGACAACAGACCCGCACGAGATGCATAATCTCATTGATGACCCGGGGTATGATAAAATCGAGAAAGACCTCAGAAAGCGTCTTGACGCGTTGCGCAAACAGTACAAAGTGCCTGAACAAGAAATGTGATATCCTTTCCGGCTATTCTGTCGCAGTTTTCTTTGTCAGCAGGTAGAATGTGTTTGCAGCTGATTGTTCTTTCCCCTCCGGCGCACCTCCGTTATTTTTTATTTCCATGAAGCCGTTCACGAATTTTTCCGCGCTGCCCCAATCAGTCTGAAGCATTCCGGCGTATCTCTCCTTCGTCGCTTTGTTAGCCGTTGAAATAAACATCCTGGTATTCTCGAGCTGTTTTAGAGAGACATCGGGATTGCGCCAGGGGCAGGTGAGTACCGTAAATCCCTTAAGTGCAAACATCACCGCTGACAGGTCAGGTCGTTCATAGTGCCAGTCGCAGATTACCACATCCTTGTATATCATGTCAATTGCCCTGTGTGTGTTGTTCATGCTTGCCTCCCACATTCCGTAACCTGTAGTTTTTCCGTCTATGAGCCTGTCACCCCAGATCCACATGCCGCATCCTTTTGAAGCCAGGAAATTACGGATGAGATTCACCTCACCGGCAAACAGTTCGGCATTATCTTTTCCGGAACATCGCGGGCATTTGCTGTCGCCGATATAGAAAACCTCATCCATGCCTGCGTGGAAGGCGTTCGACTCAAACACATCGATAAGTTCTCCGACAACATCAAACACCACATCATGCACTTCCGGGTGCAGGGGACAGTAACTCTTGCAGTAGAGTCCGTCATCATTGGGCCATTTGTATTCTTCCGGCATCTTAACCCAGGGGGTCTCGTCAAACTGAGGATATGCCTCCAGCAGCTTGCCGGTATTTGATGACCACGACTGGTGACCAAGGAGGTTAATCTGCGGTATAAGATTAATGTTAAGCTCTTTGCATGTTTTTACCATCATTTTGACATCGTGTTTGGTCAGAGGATTTTCATCCCTGAGCTCCGGGTGAGTTTCATACTCATAGTTCCAGTCGACCCTCAGCACAAGAGTGTTCACACCAAGCGGAGCGAGCTCTTCCCTGATGAATTTGTCAAATTCCTTTACGTATTCATGCTGAGGGGCTGAAATACATAACCCCATCACCGGCAATTTGATGTCCTGAGCTTCCGCGGAAGCGATGAACACTGACAGTATGATCAGTCCAATTAGTTTTTTCATATTCTGGTTTTTAACGGTATTTTTCATGCCCGGATGATTGTCACGGGCTAATTTACTCAAAATATTTATATTTACCGGTGGTAGATAAATCGATACGACATGAAGCATGACAAGGTAGGCAGACGTGATTTTATAAGAAAAGGAGCGACTGCAGGAATTGCACTTACGATTATCCCGCGTCATGTGCTTGGCGGCAACGGATACCTGGCTCCCAGTGATCAGCTGACAAAAGGGATCGTCGGCACGGGGGGTATGGGGCTAAATCATTTTTCATATGAGAATACACGGCTTCTTGCGGTCTGTGATGTCGATGCCTCTCATCTCAGAAGGGCACTCGATAAGGCAGGTAAAGGCGTGACGGGATATCATGACTTCAGGGACCTGATAGCCAGGCCTGACATAGATATCGTACATATTGCCACTCCTCCGCACTGGCATGGCATCATTTCGAAAATGTCCGCCGAGGCGGGAAAAGACATATGGTGTGAGAAACCGATGACACGCACGATAGGTGAGGGGAAGAAGGTGATTGAGGCAGTGCAGGCAAACGGTCGCATGTTCAGGCTGAATACATGGTTCAGGTTCACAGGACAGTTCTACGGACTTGGAACGACTGTCAGGCCCCTGAAGAAAATTGTGAGCAGCGGAGTGCTGGGATGGCCCCTTAAAGTTACGATCAGCGGCATAACAGGCTACGACTGGAAGTTCTACTGGACCGGCTTGCCGAACCTGTCTCCGGAGACTGTCCCGGCAGATCTTGATTATGACTTCTGGCTCGGGCCTGCTCCGTTCAAGCCTTACAATGCTCTCAGGGTACATGAGAAGTTCAGGGGTTACTGGGATTATGACGGAGGCGGTCTCGGAGATATGGGCCAGCATTACCTCGATCCTGTCCAGTATCTTCTCGGGAAAGACAACACCAGTCCCATATCAGTGGAGATAGACGCTCCTCAGCAGCATTATGACGCGGTGGGTACATGGAGGAGAATTACGTATACCTATGACGACGGTTGTAAGATAGTTCTTGACGGCGAGAACCGTGACAAGGATGCGGCGTACATTGAAGGTCCCCATGGGAAAATATTCAAGGGCTTCAAATCGGATGTGCCGAACCTGCATGACCTCGTGAAAAAACTTCCGGATCCTGAACCTCAGATAACGGTATTCAGCGAATCGGTAAGGACAAGAAAACCTTTCGCGCTGAATGAAGAGAACGGTCACAGGTCATGCACCCTGGTTAATTTGGGCGTTGTAGCGTTGCGGCTCGGCCGCAATCTGAAATTTGATCCTGTAAAACAGGTGTTTACTGATGATGAAGCGGCGAATTCGCTTATTGATCAGCCGATGAGGGGCGAATGGCATATCTGAAATATAAATCACTTAAATAATCATGAATAAAACCAAAATACTGTTTGCGGTCACTGCAGTTTTTTTCCTGCAGATCGCAGTCAACGCACAGGATGTAAGAACCCTGGAGACAAGGGTGGCAGATCTTCTGGCCAGGTTACCGGCCAGCAATCAGAATCTTACGGCTACCCTCATGGAAGAGATGTATTCTCTCGGCGATGAGGGCATGGCTCTGATTTGCCAGCAGGTTATACCTGCAGGCACAGGTGACGATACCAAGGCACAGTATGCCATATCATCACTTACGAGCCATCTTTCCGCTGACAAGAACGATGCAAGGAAGATTGTATGGGAACAGCAGTGCATCAGGTTCATGAAGGCTTCCGGTGACAGGGAGGTGAAGGCTTTCTTCATGAAACAGCTGAACCTTATCGGCTCTGATGCCGCCGCCGTGACGATGGCTGATTATGTCCGTGACACCGTGATTTGCGACGATGCGGTTATGGTCCTTAAGTCTTCAGGCAGTGAGGCATCTCAGAAGGTTCTCTCCGACGCCGTTTCATCTGATACGTGCCCGTGCGCGGCTCAGATACTGGTGGCGCTCGCAGATTTGAAGAACGTTAATGCAATACAAAGCTATCTGAAATGGTACGGGAAAGGCAACCGTGCGGAGCAGACTGCGGCACTTTACGCTCTTGCCGGCACAGGTGACCCGTTGGCCTTGCCGGTGCTGATGCGCGCTGCTGAAGCTGCAGGATTCAAATGGGAGCCTACAGGGGCCGTCCAGGCTCTTTTGCTCTATTCAAAAAATATCGGCCTTGCCGGAGATGTGCGGGGGATGAAGAAGATCACAGACCTTGTCATATCGAAAAGTACCACAACTGAGACAGCCGGGCAGCGTCTCGCAGCAATGAGTATTCTTGTGGCGGTGGAGGGGGAGAAAGCCCTCCCTGTGCTTCTCAGGGCTGCTGATGACCCGGATGTCGCTGTCCGCGGCGGAGCACTGAGGCTTGCCGGTCTGCTGCCGGGCGAGGAAGCCACCAGGAAGTGGATAAAAACGTATCAGAAAGTCAGTCCCGCGGCAAAACCGGAAATACTCTTTATGCTTGGCGAACGGGGCGATGAACTCGCCGTGCCTCTCATGCTCAGAGCACTTGACGATCCGTCACCGGAAATTGCAGGTGAGGCTGTCACAGCAATGGCAAAACTGCAGGGAAGCAAAGCTGTCGATCCGATACTGGCATGGATACTGAAATATGACAATGAAGAGGGTCACAGGACTGCTGCCACTGCACTCACAACAATACTTGACAGCTCCAGTATTAATAAAGTGGCAGCGAATCTTCCGGCATCCCGGGGACATGGCACGGTCACTCTGTTGTGGCTGCTTTCCTGGTCCGGAGAGAATAAATACTTCAACACTGTCCTTTCTTACGTAAATTCCTCAGACCCCGGTGTGAGAGCTGCTGCCCTGGGTTCACTGGGAAGCCTGGCCTCATGGGAAGACCAGCCTGCACTCATATCGCTTCTCCAGAGTGTAACTGAAAGACAGGAGATCGAAGAGGTGCAGAGAGCCCTGGCAACTGCAGCAATGAAATCGGGTGATCCGGGAAAAAGATCAGAGACTATCCTCCGTTCACTCGACAAGGCCGGTGACAAACTGAAGCTCATCCCGCTGCTGGCTCAGACAGGAGGCGACGAAGCCCTTAAAAGAGTGGCATATGAGTTTGATAACGGCGACGCGGAAACACGGGATATATGCTTCGATGCCCTGGCACACTGGACAGATCATTCAGCCGCTCCGGTTCTGTACGACATATGCGCATCAGGCAACAAAACATTCGGCATGCCCGCTTTTGATGCATACCTCAGGATGGTTTCCGTGGCTGATATGACACCTGAGCGCAAACTTCTTCTCATCAAAAAGATAGCTCCGCTGGCGGTTGCACCGGATGCAAAAACAGAGATGATTGATCTCGCAGCTTCTCTGGGTATCCGTCAGTCCGGTTTTTTTATTTCGTCATACCTGGCAGACCCGTCAGAGGAGATCAGGTCCGCAGCTGAAGAGGCGCTGAATGCTATGAAACTGCCTTCTTCCGAGGTATTTGTTCCTATGTTCAACGGCAAGGACCTCACCGGGTGGCATGGTCTGGTAGGCAATCCGGTCACGAGGGCAGCCATGAAACCAAAGGAGCTGGCCGCCAGGCAGAAGGAGGCGGACCTGAAGATGCTCAGCAACTGGAGCGTCAAAGACGGCATGATTTGCTTCAACGGCTCGGGTGACAACCTCTGCAGTGTGAAAGATTACGGTGATTTCGAGTTATATCTTGACTGGCGCATAACGAAAGATGGTGACAGTGGCATTTATCTCCGAGGGTCACCACAGGTGCAGATATGGGATACATCGCGGACCGAAGCAGGAGCTCAGGTCGGTTCAGGGGGACTGTACAACAATGAGAAGAATGCTTCTGTACCACTCAGGGTTGCAGATAACCCTGTCGGAGAGTGGAATACATTTCGCATTCTGATGACAGGCGAAAGAGTATCAGTCTGGCTGAACGGCGAGCTGGTAACTGACAATGTCGTCCTTGAAAATTACTGGAACAGGGCTATCCCGATATTTGAGAAAGGCCCGATAGAGCTTCAGGCACATGGAACAGATTTGAATTTCAGGGATATATATGTCAGGGAGATAAACTCTGCCGAATACAATCTTACTGATGAAGAGAAAGCTTTAGGCTTTGTCTCCCTGTTTAACGGCCGTAACCTTGACGGCTGGACAGGAGATATGAATGCGTACTATGTCGAGGACGGACAGATCGTGACAAGAACCGGCCTTGAACACGGCGGGAATATCTATACTCAGAAGGAGTATTCTGATTTCACCATCAGGTTTGAGTTTCAGCTTGCCAGGGATTCAAATAACGGGTTGGGCATAAGAGCTCCCCTTACCGGTGACGCCGCATACGCCGGCATGGAAATACAGATAATTGATAATGACGCTACCATATACGGGAAGCTTGCCGATTACCAGTATCATGGTTCAATTTACGGGGTCGTTCCTGCCAAACGCTGCTGCCAGAAACCTCTGGGTGAATGGAACAGTGAGGAGGTGACGGCGCAGGGCACAAAGATTAAAGTCGTTCTGAACGGCACAGTCATCCTCGATGCTGATATAGCCGAGGCGCGTGACAGGGGAACGATCGATCATCAGGACCATCCGGGACTGAAAAACCAGTCGGGTCATATCGGGTTACTGTACCATGAGACGCCATTAAAATTCCGTAATATCAGGATCAGGGAGCTGTAAAATCTTAGTCATCAATATCCATAGGATTTACCATTAAATTTTCAACAACGGTCAAATAAAGACCCACTTTTCTTGTCAGGATTGATAAAAAAAACCACTTTTGATCGTTTAATGTAATATAAAGTGGTTGAGCGACCCTAAAAACTAAAATTACAGGGTCTGAAGTGTATTTGAAATGAAAATACTTATTTGTGAAGACAATCAGCTGGCGTTAAGGGCAATGTCGGTAGTCCTTGAGAGAGAAGGTTATGAACCCGTCACTGTGAGTGACGGCAATGAAGCCATAGAAATGCTCGGGAAGACTGATTTTGACGTTGTGATAGTGGACATTCACCTCCCGTATCACAGCGGGCTTGAACTGATCAGGTTCCTTCGTACAGATCTGAAAAAGACAACGCCGGTTTTCATTGTATCTGCATTCAGCGATCCTCAGATGCAACGACAGGCAAGTGATATGGGTGTGAGTGGATACATTACAAAACCCTTTAATCCTGATGAACTGATCATGAAGATTAAATCGGTGATAAAAGAATAGGATATGCACAGCGGCAGGTACATATCACAGATGCTTATTCTGGTTGTCATAATGATGACAGGCGGCGAGCTTTTTTCGCAGACGATCACCAATCCGGAAGATGAATATGCAAGGATCAGGACCCTGGCTTTTTCAGGCAATTATTCCGAGGCGGAGCCGGCTGCATGGAATCTGGTAAAACAGTATCCGGCTTACGGTGACGCCCGTGTTCTTTTGGGCAGGATACTTGCCTGGCAGGGGCAATATGATGATGCCACGGCTGTCATTGACACCTTGCTTCAGACCGATCCCGAAAACGTTGACGCAAATGAAGCATTGCGTGACATCAGGCGATGGTCACGCGACAGGTCGCAGCAAAATACGCCCCCGACAGATATCAGGGCCGGTTACTTTTTTGATACCTTCTCAGAACCGTACGAACGCTTCTGGCAGGTATTCAGTCTTGGTGCCGGTCACCGCTTCTCCTGGGGTACTGCTGTAGCCACTGTAAACCTTGGACATATATCACAGGGTGCACCGGAGAATGTCACGGACAATGATCTGCAGTTCTCAGCTGAAGCATGGCCTGAGTTATCGAAGAATAACTACGCTTATGCCGCCTACGCGTACAGTCCGGGCCCATGGTTCCCAAAGCACAGGGCTGCACTCGAAATCTGGCAGACGCTGCCGGCGAAATTTGCAGTCTCAGCGGGAATTAACTATTATTATTTTGACAACAGCATATACATCGGAACCATCTCTCTTGAAAAATACCTTGGCGACTGGTGGTTTTCAGCCAGAACCTATCTGTATTTCAAGGATATAGGTGTGACTACTTCTTTCTACCTGACGGCCAGGAGATATTTTGGCACAACTGATTACCTGCAGCTTACCGTCGGGGCAGGTACCGCTCCGGATGAGCCGTTTGATATTATGACTGATATTGAAAGACAGAGCGCAACGAGCGTCAGACTGAGTTACTTCAACCAGATCTCGTCTTACTGGTCTTTCAGGGTGGGTGCGGGCTATTCATATGAAAAGTACAATGAGACCAGCTACAGAAACCGGTTCGAAGGCAATGTCGGCCTGATAAGAGGAATAGGAAAAGTGCGATGAAGAAGCCTTTTACCATATTGCTGTTCATGGCTTTTACGCTGGCTCCTCTGGCAGGCATTACGGAAGACACGGTCATTACCCAGGCTGCTGATGTGATTGACAAATCGCTGCCTGAACCACCCGTCGTTTCGACATTCCCCACCGAGCTGACTGTCGAAGGGCTTATTTCACTTGCAAACGGCAGCTACTCGCTGCAGATGGGCGCATTTTCACGCAGGAAATATGCTGAAAACCTGCGTGACAAGCTGACCGGGATGCTCGGTATTAAGGTTGACATCATAAATGAGAACGGGTTTTATAAGGTCTTTATAAACAGTGACCTGATAGGAAAGGCTCCCTGCCTTTTCATTCCGGTCTCATTTCCCGGACCGGCACCAAGGGAGGCTGAGCCGCATGAGACCCTGGCTCAGGTAGCCGATACCCTTGCACTGCCTCCGCCTGAGGTGGTTACGGAAGACAGTGTGAAACAAGCTCCTGCCGTCGAAGCAGCTGCTCCGGATACGATTATGGTGGCTATTCCGGCAACCGTGGAGATATCAGTTCAGATGCCGGAAGAAAAAAGGAGATTTACCAATCTGTTCATGCTTAAGGGCGAAAACCCATGGCTGAACAGGTTTAACTATTTCGGGAAATCGATTGCGCTGGTTAATGCACTTATATTCACTATAATAGCATCGTTTGTGACGATGATCATCCTCCTGGTTGTCATATTGCTTAACAGGAGGAGAATGGAGAAGGAAGCTGCTCTCCGCCAGTATCTTCTTGAACAGTATCAGGCCCTGATCATTGACTACCTGTTTGGCAATGCGGGATCAGCTGCCTTCAGACCGATAGCTTCAAATAATTACCGCAGGCAGGTGCTTATTGACCAGATGATCGATGTAAGCGTTAACCTGAAAGGTGATTCTGAAGAAAAGCTCTGCAAACTCTACAAGGAACTGGAGCTTGACAAGGATTCGATCCGGCGCGCCTACAGCCACAAGTGGCATAAGAAGATCAAGGGTTTCAGGGAGCTGGCCTTCATGGGGATCAGGGATGCCAATGACGAGATGCACAAATCGCTCAATTCGCGGAACGAGATACTCAGGATGGAAGCTCAGATAGCTCTTGTCAATCTGAGCGAAAAGAATCACTTCGACTTTCTTTCACATCTTGAAAGACCTTTCTCCCTCTGGGAGCAGATGACATTGCATGACCTTATCGTACAGCATGATATTCCTGTTCCGGAATTTAAAAGGTGGCTCACTTCATCCAACCCGACTGTGGTGATGTTCGCTCTCAGGATGATCAGGGAGTTCAATCAGCGTGACGCCGAGCCTGAGGTAAAGATCGCTCTTCTTCACCGTGACCAGAGAGTAAGCAAGCTGGCGGTGGAAGTTGCCGGCGATCTTGATATGAGGAGCTCGCTTGACACCATGAAGCGCATGTATAAGTTTCAGGATTACAACAGTTGCCTCGAGATAGTCAGGTCTATGGGCAAGATGCCGGAACAGTCCATGATGGGTTTCCTTAAACTTGTGCTTGACAAGGAGGACGATGTGCAGCTGCAGATCGAGGCTGTCAAGGCTATCGAAAACATGGGCGAGGAGGGAGTGAAGGCACTGGTAAAGATTATGAAATCAGAATATAAGAACTATAACATCATCGTCAGGCATGTGCTTGACCGCAGGATATACTAAATGACATGGGATTTATCTTTGCACATCTGATCTTTTACCTTACCCTTGTACTTTTCAGTACATACCTGGCGCTTGGCATACATTCCGCGCTTGCACTCAGACGCTATCTGCGCAAGAACAGCTATGTCAACTACAACACGCTCGTTCTCTCCCCGCTTAGTCCGCGCATCACAATAATTGCCCCTGCCTTCAATGAGAGCAAGAGCATCATCGACAACGTGCGGACCCTGCTTTCACTCTACTACAACAACTTCGAGGTCGTGATAGTGAACGACGGCTCCACTGACAATACCTTTGATAAAATAAAAGAAGCGTATGACCTCGTCAGGGTGAATTATTACTTTGACTACCGCATCCCGTGCGAAAGGATAAGAGGCGTATACAAATCCAAGGATCCCTCTTACAACCGCCTGACCGTCATTGACAAAAATAACGGAGGCAAGGCCGATTCGTTAAACGCCGGCATCAATATCAGCAGGAGCAACCTTATTGTCACGATAGATGCCGACTCGATCATTGAATCAGATTCCATACTCAAGCTGGTCAAGCCTTTCCTTGAAGAAAAGGAGAACAAGGTCATCGGAACCGGGGGTGTTATTAGAATTGTGAACTCGTGCGAAATTGAGCGCGGACATATTCGCCAGATCAATCTTCCCAAAAAGTTCCTGCCCCGCCTGCAGGTCCTCGACTATACCCGCGCATTCCTCCTGGGCAGAATGGCATGGAGCCATCTTGACGGACTAATGCTTATTTCCGGCGCCATGGGCATGTTTGACCGCGAGACAGTCATCAAAGCCGGCGGGTACAACATCAAGACCGTAGGAGAGGACATGGAGCTGGTTCTGAGGATGAGACGTTACATGGCAGAACACAAGGAAAAATATGAGGTCACATATATACCAGACCCGTTATGCTGGACAGAGGTGCCGTCTGACCTGAAGTCGATGCGCAAGCAAAGGACAAGATGGACCAGGGGACTTATTGAATCATTGTGGGCACACCGCAAGATGATGCTGAACAGTCATTACGGACGCCTGGGGATGCTAGGATATCCCTACTGGCTTATATTCGAGTGGGCAGCCCCGCTGATAGCCTTCATGGGGATTGTCTACACAATTTACCTCGCTATAACCGGAGCGCTGAATCTTCCTTTCTTCCTGTTGCTGTTCCTGTTTGTATACAGTTTTGCAGTAAGCCTTACGACATGGGCAGTGCTCTTCGAGGAGATAACTTTCCACAAGTATCGCAGAAAGCGTGATGTGATGAGACTCATTGGCACAGCGATGCTGGAACCCTTCTTCTATCCCGTTCACACTTATTTTGCCGTCAGAGGCAACCTTGAGGCCATGCGCGGCAAAAAGGGATGGGGCAAGGCTGAGAGAAGCGGTTTCGATAAGAAAAAGAAGAAACCCGGGTCAGCGGCTTAATTCAATTAATATAATACGGAATTAGTGAAAGGCCTTCTTCAACGATATGGAGTGAGGCTTTTTCTCTTGTTACCGTAGGCGGAACAACCAGCCATTTGGGCCACCTGTACCGGTTCGTGGTGTTTGTGAGAATACCGTTGCGCGAGACTGATACAGCAATGCCGTCGCTCTCGGAGGTAAAGATCTCAAAGTTATAACCACCGTCGTATGAAACTGCTCCGTCATTGACTCTCATTTGCGTGGGATCATTGAAGTGAAGCATGGTCCACGGCAGCCTGATTTTAATCTTCCTTCCTGACCAGGCCACGGCTGCACGGTTTCCGCTGCTGAATGATGCAGCATGCTCGACCGGCACTTTTCCTAAACTATCGACAGTCAGTTCAAAGCCGTCATTGGTCCATTGCATTAAGTTCCACGGTGCTCCGTCAGATACAGTGCTCTTGTATTTCTGTACGGCCGGGTCAGTCAGGTTAAACCGGATTGTCAGGCCGTTCATGTCATATGCCTGCGTAACATGATGCATGGCAGTGTCATCTGCGAGGCTGAATGAAAGAAGGAACTCAGCCCTGTCCGTGACAATAGCTCCGTCAGTCAATGTCGATTCACCCGTTTCGCTGAGATAAGTGTCAAATGCTACCATGAACTCATCTGTGTCAGCCAAATCAGTTGCCGTATTTATTTCCAGATAAAAGAAGCCCTCGTCATTTGTAGCTTTGACTGAGCTCACTGGTCCCGAAGGATTATCGAGGTTATAGGCAACATAATCAGGTACCGTCTTCTGGTCGAAAGCTATCAGTCCGAAGCACTGCTCGGGGGAGGTCTCATTGTGCCACAGCTGTCTTGTCGGGATGGCATCTGGTCCTGATCCGATCCCGTAGGCTTCGAGATAAAGGACTATCCATGTGCGCTTGAACCATTCGTCCATCCACGCAAACACAAACCCGCCTGCGCAACCGGCATCAAGCATGTTGTTCATCATCCTGACGTCCTTCTCACCCTGCTGTATCTCTGAATAGCCTCCGTGGTTCATATTACTGAACGACTGGTGTGCGCTGCCCCAGCTTGAGGGTACACCGAATTCCGCAATCACCAGCGGCATATTGCCATAATGATTTTTGAGTGCCGTAATATAACCAAGGTAGCTGTTTTTGCCGTAGCTGTCGCTATAGCTTTGGTAGGCAGGCTCCTGGCTGATGAAATTAGGATAATAGGGATATGCATGATAACTGGCGAACAGCCCTGGTTCACTGTCTGCACCGCTGATCTTCGTTATATCAAATGACGCCACATCCTCATCAGTGTATATTTCTGTAGGGTGCTCAAGCGGATCAAGCGTCGGCCAGCTTGAAAAGCTGACAGGTCGGTTTATGGAATATGTATTCTTCTCATAGGTGACCACCTTATCAAGCATCTCAGTCACAAAGACCTCGGTGGCAGAGCCTCCTGCGATGCTGAAACGGCTTCCGGCGAAAGCGGTGCTGGAGGGGTGAAACTTATTTGTTGAATCAACCTCCTGCGGGCTCACCTCCCGTCCGATTATGTAACCGGCTGTCCAACGTGAGATATCTGTACGGTAAATTCCGTATGCCTTTCCGTACCTGAATGGTATATCGGCATTACCGTTGATGCTGTTTACTACCTCCTCTATCTCGCTGGTGAAGCTGTCCTTGCGGCGGGTGAGGTCGTAGCTTAACGGGTTCGATGCGTCTTCTACCTCTTCGAGCCATATGCCCTGGAACAGCAGCAACGGTGAATCCGGATGCTGCTGGTTATACTCGGCAAGCTTTTCGTAAAAGACAGGCGGATGGAGAGTATAAACCCTTATTGTGTTAAAGCCGGCCTTGCCTATCCGTTCAATCCACTGCCCGTACATTTCATCAGGAATGGCATAAGCTATCTCACCGGGAAAGTAACCCGGAGGCGACGACCCCAGGTTTACACCCTTTAGGTTCATCGACCTGTATCCTGACTGAACGTATCTCGCGATATAATCGCCCGACGTTTTAAAAGGCAACGACTGTCTCTCCGAGAGAAAGAAATCAATGGTGGTGTCACGCGAGAGGGTTATATTGGTAAGCCTGACAGGATAATAGTCTGCCTTGCTGACTTCGGTTATCACGCTGAAACGCAGCGAATTTTCTTCCTGGGGCGGTTGCGGTGGCATCATCACCGGCTCGAGACCGGAAACGGAAGAATATGCAGATATACCTGCAGCCTTTACCAGTCTTCCGCTATATGTTTTTCCCTTAAAAGTAATGGCGTAGACATAAATTCCGGGGCGCTGCGGCGAACCATACTGACTGCATCCGTCCCATACCACCCTGTAGCTGCCTGCGGCCACCGAACTGAAAGTCATTATCCTGATCTTCTGTCCTGTAATATTGTAGACAGTGAACATCAGGTCTCCAGAAGTATTGATTATAAACGGGATGCTGACTGAATTACTGAATGGATTCGGGTATGCAGTGCCAGCCTGAAACTGGCCGGGAACATCGCTGTATGCGCCTGAGACCCTTACCGAGTACCTTCCGTCAGAGCCTGTCACTGATCTGTATTCCGTTGAGTTAAGAAAAAAGGATACCCTGGCATCCGCCATGAGAGTGCCGCTCTCATCAGCGACGGTTCCGGTCACGATAATATCCTTTGCGGTTGCTGCCTGAAAACCTGATGCCAAGCAAATAAACAACACTATATCCTTGATAAAGAGGCATCTGAATTTAGTTTTCATCGGGCTGTTACCTTTGAGTACCATTAACTTGTTTCAGTCCAAATGTAGCAAAAAGCCTTTTGAAAATAATTGAATACTGACAGATGTTATTTTGATTTGTCTATTTGACCGGGAAATTCTACATTTATACTTTGCAGCTTTTGAATATGGAAAAGTTTGTAATAAAGGAGACGGCCAAGACGCCATCAATCAATTTTGATCCGGAGAGGGGACTTTTCGAGATCAAAGGGAAATCGATACCGGAGAACTCACATGGCTTCTATGCACCCCTGCTCGATTTTCTTGAAGGCTACAGCACCCGGCCTGCAGACAGAACCATCCTCAATGTCAAGTTTGAATTTTTCAATACCAGCTCTTCAAACAGGATTCATGCCATGTTTAAAAAGTTTGAGAAATTATACCAGGGTAACAGTGAAGTACTTATAAGGTGGTTCTGCGAGAACGGTGATGAGAATATGCTTGAAGCCGGCGAGGATTTCAAGACCATTCTCCGTGTTCCCTTTGAAATAATTGAGGTGGAAGAGCTCTGATTGTTTCATTTTAAGTATCCGAAGAAAAAATTTCCCTACTTTTAACCACTCAGAATGACGCCGAGATGGTTTTGAATTATATCTGGATAGCTTTTTTCCTAATTGGATTCGTCTTCGCCCTGGCCCAGCTGATCATCAACGGCGACACCGACATTTTTAACAGGCTGGTAGCATCTACTTTCGCCAGTGCCAAAACGGGCTTCGAGATCTCCCTGGGGCTGACAGGTGTGCTTACCCTGTGGCTTGGCCTGATGCGTGTAGGTGAAAAGGGAGGAGCGGTCACCATACTCTCAAAAGCCATCGGCCCACTTTTCAGAAGACTTTTTCCGTCGCTTCCGAAGGACAGCCCTGCCTATGGCTCGATGATGCTTAATGTGGCAGCCAACATGCTCGGGCTTGATAACGCTGCCACACCTATGGGGCTCAAGGCCATGAAGGAAATGCAGGAGGCAAATCCGCAAAAAGAGGTCGCCTCCGACGCACAGATAATGTTTCTGGTGCTGAATGCATCAGGACTTACCATAATTCCTGTCAGCATCATGGTTTACAGGGCCCAGCTCGGAGCTGCAAATCCTGCCGATATATTTATTCCTATACTTATTGCTACTTTTTTTTCAACGATGGCCGGTCTTATAAGCGTCGCCATAGCACAGAAGATAAACCTTCTGAACAGGGTCGTGCTGGCCTACCTCGGGGGACTGACAGCTATTATTGCCGGACTTGTATGGTACTTCAGCACGCTTCCTGAGGATAAAATAACTGCTGTCTCGACATTTGCGGCAAACTTCACCCTTATGGTCATCATCATTTCATTCATTGTAATGGCGATGGTTAAGAGGGTAAATGTTTATGAGGCCTTTATCGAAGGTGCGAAAGAAGGATTCACAACCGCAGTCAAGATAATACCCTTTCTCATCGCCATCCTTGTCGGAATAGGCATCTTCAGGGCTTCCGGCGCCATGGATATGCTGGTTAACGGCATCACCTCCGTGGTTGCCTGGCTGGGTTTTGACACCAGTTTTGCCGATGCCCTGCCAACGGCTTTCATGAAGCCGCTGAGCGGAAGCGGGGCAAGAGGATTGATGATCGATGCCATGACCACCCATGGGGCAGACTCGTTTGTCGGCCGTCTTGCCTGTACATTTCAGGGATCAACAGATACCACATTCTATATTTTAGCCGTTTATTTCGGTTCCGTCGGCATTAAAAACTCCAGGTACGCGGTGGTTTGCGGACTGATAGCTGATCTGTTTGGCACTATTGCCGCCATCATGGTGGCGTATCTGTTCTTCGGGTAGCAACTCATGGATATTTACCATGTTCTTCGGGTGACACCTCTTGGATATTTACCGCGTTCTTCGGTTGACACCTGACGGATATTTACCGAGTTCTTCGGATGATATCTTATGGATATTTACCGCGTAGCGGTTAAAGTATTGTAGCACAAGATTTTGGATGTAATAAATATTCCCCGTAGGGGATCAAGAAATGATTTCTTAATCCTCTCCGAGGAATTGAAATTTATTCATTGATCGTCTGATCTACAAAACTTGATGCGCTACGCGCAATAGCTGGTCATGCCATCATCCCTTCCTCAGCCGCCGCCGCAATTCACGGTAGTCGGGGAGGAGTCTCTCAAGAAGGGCATAGTATCTTTTACCGTGGTTGTGATGCACCAGGTGACACAGTTCATGGATTATAACATAGTCTATCAGCGCCGGTTCCTTCTTCAGCAGCTCACGGTTGTACATGATGTTGCCGTTGGGATGGCAGGTGCCCCAGCGTTGTTTCATCCTGCGCACCCGTATCGAGCCAGGCGACGGCAGCCTGTCAGAATGAACAGCGGCCAGCTCATGCGTGCGCGAGGCGAAGTACCTTTTCGCCTCACCGAGATACCACATATCGACTTTTGCGGCGAGTGCTTCTGCCGTCACTTCACCTTTGACACATACAAACAACTCGTCTCCCCGAAGCTCCGTGGCAGCCTTTGCATCGTGGCAGACCCTGATTGCAATTTTTCTTCCAAGGAACGGTATCAGGCTGCCGTCGCTGAGTTGTTCCGGTTCCGCTGCCGGCTCCACCCGGCTGGCTTTATCCCTCTGCCTCAGAATCCAGTTCGTTTTCTGGTGGATGAACTGCATGAGGGAATATATGGGGACATACCACGGCGCCCTTATCTGCAGCGAGCCGCCGGGCCTGACATAAAGGGCTATCGTCCGGCGTGATGATCTGACGATGTCAACCTCAACCTCCTCGGATGCGATGGTGACGGTTCTTTTTTTCATGAAGTGTGAGGAAGGATCCTATTTTTCCGGCTTGACAATCACAGGTCTGGCAGGTGTCGAAGCCACCTCGTATCCTGTCAGAAACCCTGCCTGTGACACCCTGACCAGCTTGTCAAAATCGATAAACTCGAAATCGTCTGTCTGCCTGTGATAATCCTTATGAAGTCCGGTGAAGAAAAAGAGAACCGGAATGTCTTTGCGGTAAAAAGGGTAATGATCTGATCCGGAGAAGTGAGTGCCTTTTCCCTCATCGATAACCGAGAGACCCGATTCTTTACAGGCAGCTTTTGCAATATCCATCAGACCGGGCGTATCACCACCGGATATGATCTTGATTGTATCACGGCCCGTGATATCGATTTCGCCAGTGAGAGAAGCGCCGGTATCTGTCTCACGGCGCGATCTGCCTATCATGTCGAAATTGATGTCGGCAACAGTCTTGTCCAGGGGAAACAGGGGGTTGTTAATATAATACGAGGAGCCATGGAGGCCCTCTTCCTCACCTGTAGTCCACAGGAACACGATGCTCCTGGGTGGTTTTTTCCTGAGGGTCGAAAATGCCCGGGCTACATTCAGAAGACCTACGCTGCCTGAAGCATTGTCATTTGCACCGTTATATATATTCCCCCTGGCATCCTTGCCAACATGGTCATAGTGAGCCGTATAGATCACGCATTCTTTCCTTAGAGAGTCATCGGATCCTTCAATATAACCAATTATATTTGAGCTTATTACTGTGTCTTTAGCCACCTTTATGCTGATTTCGGCCTTCAGGTCCGGTATGACAAATGAGACAGGCTTTTTAACTGAAGCAATGCTGTCCTGCAGTTTT
>Ga0079303_10000113_pt1 | contig 17246 bp, 12 predicted proteins | sample Methanogen_OWC_FD_77073 | JGI IMG/M metagenome (GOLD analysis project Ga0079303, IMG submission 77073) | Enriched soil microbial communities from Old Woman Creek wetland in Ohio, USA - Methanogen_OWC | ecosystem: Environmental > Terrestrial > Soil > Wetlands | place: USA: Ohio | collected...
GGTGAGCCGAAGGCCTCAGGCCCTCATTCTGGAACGAGCGGGTGTCGGTGATCAGTCCCAGATACAGACCGACCGCGACATCCTCATCCAGGGGGAGCGCGGCCTGGCGCAGAATGGTCACGATCATCTCACAGGTTGAACTGGCCTTGGTGTCGACATAGTTCACGTCGCCGAAAATCGTGTTGCTGGCATGATGATCGATATTCACCAGCACTGCACCCGTATCTTCGAGATCGGCCTCGAACCCGGTGCGTGCAAGATCTCCGGAGTCGAGCACCAGCACGACTTCGTGATCGATCTCAACCTGGCCTGGCTTGCAGATGTGATCTTCGTCGAGCACGAAGCTGAACCGCTCCGGCACGGGATCGGCCAGACCGACCTGGACCTGTTTGCCGGCCTTGCGAAGGGATTTGACGAGCCCTGAAATGGAGCCCACCGCATCGCCGTCGGGCCGGACGTGGGCTGTTACGAGGAAGCGGTTCGCTCCTTTGATCGTGGATACGACGTCTGAAAGCTGGTCTGTATAATCAGTCTGCATTGTGTCTGAGGATGGCATTGATATTATTGCTCATCTCTTTCATATAGGAATCGGGTGGCCCCATCTCGATGGTCGCGCGCTCAAGGACGTCCGCCATCAGGTCGCGAATTTCAAACCAGCAGCTGAGGCGTGGTTCAAAGGCAATATACTCGAGTTCTGCATACGGAGCGCGCAGATTCGGATCCTTCGCAAGGGCATCCATCAGGATCTGGGCTTGTAGCGAGGACTTGCGAACCGGAACATACGTCGTTCGCACGCTCCATTCGGCGCCGATGTCGGTGGAAGTGAACCATTTGATGAACTCCCAGGCACCCTTGATCTTTTCCGGATCCCCGTTGTCGAAGATATTGATGTTGCTGCCGGAAAGAATGACCGCTCGGGTCGCTTCGCCGGGAAGAGGCGCGATGCCGTAATCAAACTTCAGCCCCGACTCCATGTGAACCTTGCTGACGATACTGTTCTCGATCATGGCGACCCGCTGCGCCTTGAAGTCGTTCTGGTGATCGAATCCCTGGGCTTCGACGGCAATGCCTTCTCTGAGCATATCTTGGATGAAGGCAACCGCCTTGATCGCCGGATCTTCATGAAAATGCGACCTGCCGCCCTTCTCGTCCACAAGACGGCCGCCGAACTGCATGACACGGCACAGGAACATCCAGACATTCGCCTTGCCGGTAGCGAAGCCCATTACCGTCGGCTTCCCGCCCGTTTCAGGAGTGAAATGCCGCGTGATCAGGCGGGCACAGGACGCCAATTCGGTGAGGGTCGTTGGCGGTTTCTCCGGGTCGAGGCCGGCCTGACGAAACAGGTCTTTGTTGTAATACAGGACCGGGACGCTCTTGTTGAAGGGGAAGGACCAGACCTTGCCGTCAAATGTGTTGTTGTCGAGAAGAACAGGAATAATATCGGCTTTTATATTTTCAGATTCTGAGGCGAGGAGGTCATCGAGACAGACGATTTTGCGATGCTTGATGAATTTCTTCGTCAGGGTTTCGTAATTTTGCGCGATATCCGGAGCGCTTTTCGCGACGAGCGAGGCAAGCAGCTTCTTGGCCAGCGTGTCGTAGCTGCCCATCGGAATCCCCTTGATGAAATAGGTCGGCTGGCTCTTGTTGAAGCGGTTGATCAGGTCGTCCATGACGGTGCCGAGCGGGCCGCCCATGGCATGCCAGAAAACAACTTCGACGCGGCCTTTCGTGCTGCCGCCGACTCCGGAAAGCGACTGGGCCTCGCGCGACTGGCTGTCGCGCTGAATAAGGCCGATCACGATGAGCCAGAAGATGAAGACGCCGATCAGAAAATTGCGCATGGGATCTGCCTCCTCACTCTTTCATGCCAGTCATGGCCTGAGACTCGACGAACTGCCGCTGTGCGAGGAAATACATGATCACGAGCGGAACGATCGTGAACGTGGACGCCGCCATCAGGGGACCCCACCGGGTTCCGGCCTCGCTCGCGAAGTAGCTGAGTCCGACCTGGATGACGCGCAGACTTGTGTCGTTGGTCACGATCAACGGCCAGACGAAGCTGTTCCAGGTGCCGAGAAACGAGAAGATGCCGAGGGTTACCATCGGCGGCTTGCTGAGCGGCAGAACGATCTTGAAGTAGAACTGCAGCCGTGTGCATCCGTCGAGCATGGCCGCCTCGAACAGATCTTTCGGAAGCTGCATGAAGAACTGGCGCAGGAAAAACACGGAGTAGGCCGACGCCAGCCAGGGCACGATGAGCGCCATATATGTGTTGATCCAATGTATCTTTGAAAGTATTATATAGTCTGGTATTAAAAGTGCCTGCTGCGGAAGCATCATGGTGCCGAGCATCAGCAGGAATAACTGGTCCTTGAAGGGAAATTTGAAGAACGCGAACGCGTAGGCCGCCAGCGAGGCGAAGATCAGGGAGCCGGTCGTGATCGTGATGGCGGTGAGGAACGTGTTCAGGAAATACCGGTAGAACGGCTGGGCCGACCACGCCTCTTTGTAGTTATCGAGCAGCTCGAAAGGCTTCTGGGCTTTTCTGGACACGGTTCCCGATGCCGTCTGAGCGGCAAACAGGGCCTTCTGCCTTTCATGCTCCGCGATGCGCTTCCGGTCTTCCTCGCCGTTCAGGATGGAGGGTCTCAGCTGGTCCGGGAGGAGGACGATCGCCTTTCCTGTTTTCAGAATCTCATCTTCGCTCTTGAAGGATGTCATGATCATCCAGATGAAGGGAAAGATCATGAAAATAGCGCCGATGATCAGCAGGGCGTGAATGAAAATGTGGGACGGGTGCTTGAACAGTGTTTTTTTTGCAGTCGCGCTCATGTGTTGGGCCTCATGAGTAGTGAACCTTCTTCTCGACGTAAAGCTTGTTGAAGAGGGTCATGCTGAAGATCATGATGAAAAGCACGAATGCGATCGCCAGCGCGTAGCCGAACTCGAACTTTTCGAATGCCTTCTGATAGAGATAATACACGATGACCAGTGTGCTCTTGAGCGGGCCGCCGCGCGGTGTCATCATATAGATCTGCGAAAACACCTGGAAACTGCCGATCGTCGACATCACGAAGACGAAGAACGTCGTGGGGGAAAGCAGGGGAAACGTGATGTGCCGGAACTGCTGAGTCCAGGTGGCGCCGTCGATGCGCGCGGCTTCATACAGATGCTTCGGAATATTCTGAAGCCCGGCCAGAAAGATGATGACATTGTAGCCAAGGCCTTTCCAGACGCTCATCAGAATGATGCAGGGCATCGCCCAGAACGGGTCCTGAAGCCAGAGTTGGGGCGGCAGGCTCAGCAGCGCCAGAAGCTTGTTCAGAAGTCCGTAATCCGGATGGTAAATGAAGTTCCAGACGATGGAAACCGCGTTCAAAGACGTGATGACGGGCAGAAAATAGATCGTGCGATAAATGCCGATGCCGGAAATCGGATTGTTGAGAAGCAGCGCGATGCCCATCGAACAGAGAATCGAAAGGGGAACACTGACGATTGCATAGTAGAAAGTATTGACCAGTGACTTGTAGAACATCGGGTCGTCGAACAGGCGGGCGAAGTTGTCCAGCCCGACCCATTCGGCTTCGCCGATCAGATCCCAGCGGTAGAAGCTGATAGCCAGCGAGTAGAAAATCGGCAACACCTGAAAACAGAGCATGATGCCGAACACGGGCACCAGATAGCCGTAGGCGCCCCAGTCGGTCTGTTTCTTGTTGAACATTTCGATACAGGACGGATCAGCGACCGCGACCCCTCGCCGTCGAGCGGCGCCGGGCGGAGGAGGCGTGGGCGGGCGAAAGCTGCTTCATCAGATTGTCATACATCGCCGGCGTTTCGTGCGTGAAGGGGGCCGGGCCGGGCTTGGAAGCGTTGATGTCGCTGTCGGGATACTGGTAATCCGTGAAGTTCGAGCAGCCGATGACGGTCAGGAGCCCGTTCGCGAGTTTTTCCTGGGCCATGATTGCGATCGGTGTTCCCTTCGGGTAGATGACCGCGTCATTCTTCTTGTCGCCGTCCTTGTTGAGCGTGTCGTCATCGCCGGTGATCAGGATGTCGACGCCAGCGTCGGCCGTCAGGGGCTTTTTGTCGCGTGTCAGCAGCGAGCAGGTGCCCCACGTGATGACTGTTTTGACGCCTTCCATGACCGGCGAGTCGCTCTTCAGTACATGCGCCAGGACGCCCCACGGCTTGTTCGTCTTGTTCGTGTTGTCCCAGACCTGGTCACTGTTGAAGCGGATGACCGAGCCGAACTTGCCGAGCAGGTTGTTGAGAGTCGTGCGGCCGTCGAGGTCGGAGGAGTCCCAGTCGCAGGACATGACAAGCCGGCCTCCGGCCATCAGCCACTCGACGAGGGCGTTCATCTCGGGCTCCATGATCGGAAGCGAGGTGTTCGGAAGCATGACGATCCCGAACCGCTTCAGCATCTCGGGGGTGATGAGATTCAGCGTGTAATAGACCTTGAAACCGTTCTTCGCCATGTGGCGTTCAAACGTTTCCATCTTGTCGGAAGCGGCATTTCCGTGCGCCGCGTCAACGAGGATGTTGGTCGCGCGACCGGCCTCGGCTGCATCATTCCAGAATTTGACTTCGCGGGAGGGAATGCGCTTTGCGGGCTTCTGCCCGGTGACCCACATCATCGTGTTGTAGGCCAGCTGCGGATGGGAATACATAAATGAATCATAGCTGTCATGGAGCTTCTTGACGCCGCCTGCACGTCGCGAATCATTCTTTGCAATCGGTGTGCTGGTGCCGTCATCGAAGGGAGAGCTGTCGCCCAGAGCGATGACCCGGCCTTTGCCGGCTTCCGCTGCGACGATGTAAGGTGCTTTTTTTGAGCGGCTGTCGAGCAGCCCGACCGCGATAGCGTCATTCTTCGGGGCCAGAGTGAAGGTGGAGGCAGCCCAGGCGCCTACGCCGCGGATACCAAACATCGCCGGGTGATTGCTGTTGGCTGTCCCGCTGACGGGTGCCTCATACAGGAAATCCCCGGTGTAGGTGAAACCGAAGGCGCCGCAGAACGAGTTGAGTGCCTTGACGGCATCCCAGCCGTCGTTGTCTCGGTCGGCATTTCCGTGATCACCGATCAGAAACGCGCCGCCGCCGTTCTTGACGAACCCGACGATGGCCGTCTGTTCAGCCTGTTCGTAGGGATTGTTGGGTTCGGCGAGAATGACGGCCTGATACTCGGCAAGCAGGGCGGCCGAGAACCGCCGGTTGCTCGATACCTTGCTGAGGGAGTCGATGCTGAAACCATTGGCCTTGAGCATGTCGGCCATTTCTGAGTAGGCGCCGGTGATGATCCAGTCAGCGTTGCCAGCTGTCTGGCCGTGCGTGTCGTCATACAGGACCTTCATGTCCGCTGCTGGAGCGGGCAGACTGACGAAAAGCAGCGCTGTGGCGGCAAGGACGAGCGTCAGAAGTTTCTTCATGTGTATTCCCCCTGTCTGAGAGTGGAGCGTTTGGTGAAGTATACGAAATCCGCTTGCAATGGGCAAGGTACGAAATCACCCCATGAGTTTCTTCCGCTTATTCCGAAGGCAGATCCGGGATGGACAGAATGGCACCGGCAGGAGGCGTGGAGGTGGCCGTGGCGGACGTTGCGTGTGAGATCGCGGTTTCCGGCTCTTCGGTCTCAGAATCCTCTTCGTCAGATATACTGGGGGGCTGAACCTCGCCGATGCCTGCGGCAGCTCCCAGCCAGAGATTGAGCGGGCCGCGGGTGTTCGACAGGAACATCACCTTGCTCAGATCGTCTGAGATTTCGAACCGGCGGAGATTGTACGCTTCAAGAAAATCGAGAAGCGACGTTGCGTCAGTTTTTGACAGGCTCGTGAGGAATGTTTCATTCCGCTCGGGGAAGGGGTAAGGCATGTGGCGAAGGCAGAACGTGCTTGAACGGACGGGCAGCCCGCTAGGCAGTTTCAGGCCAAGGAACCACCGGGTTTCGAACCGGTCCATGAACAGGTGGTTCCCCTGCGACATCCCGGTGTCATACAGGGGACGGAACTTGGATTCCATCGTTTTGAATGCATAGCAATACTCCATCTGAAGATCGACGGCACCCATTTCGGCTGTTCCGGCAACGCCCTTTTGGCCGGGTTCAGGAGTGAGTCTTGCTGAAAAGGTCTGGGCGAGGTTCCAGAGGGGGCTTGAAACCCGGGGTGTCCGGAGATGGCCTTCGAGGAAAAGAACGCGATCGCGGCTCCAGAAGGATACCAACTTTATCGTGTCGCTTGAGAGGTGCTGCTGCTCAAGAAGTTCGACCGCCTGTCCCATGCTGTTGAGATTATAACGGTGAAGAATGGAATATCTGAAATCGCGGTCGTCGAACTCCTGCTTGTCGCGTGTCTGACCGGCGACTTCGACAACGGCGAATGAACGTGAATCATGCGACCAGACGATTTCTGAAAGCTGATTGGGGAGGGTTACGAGTTTCGGAACCGTCATGCCGTCCGCCAGGTCGATCAGGTTGATATCGTGATCCGTTACGAAGAAGAGACGTTTGCCATTCGGTGCCCAGTATGGATAAGCGAACTGAAAATTACCGTCGATCACTTGCTGATTCGCCACCTGGTCGACATGCCGGCCGGTCTCGGCATCGAACACGAACAGCTGTCGCTCGAGAGTTGCCTTGTTCAGCACGATGCCGGCGACAAGCGATCCGGTCGGTGCCCATTCCAGATCGAGCAGATGAGATTGTATGTTTTGAAATATACTTATCGGAGTGGAGTCGGGAGTATCCAGCCTCATCAACTTGAGAGTGCCGTTTTCCGTGAACGAGAGCCATCGTCCGTTCGGAGAGACCCTGATTGCCCCGTATGGCTTGTGGCTGTGTCCCAGCAAAATCGAACCCGTCGAATTGCCCGAAAGTCGGACAAGGTGATTTGCGATTTCATCCGGGCGCAGGGTGATAGCGCTGTCCGTTCCGAGTGCTTCGAAATCGAGATCGGGAGAAATCGCCTGAAGACCGTCGGAAAGGCATGTGAATCCGAGGCCGGCCTCGATGGTGTTCTCGCGTCGGGGAAGATGGTCTTTCACCTGAAGAATCGCCTTCACATCATCCATCAGCCTGGAGTCGGCAGTGCCTGGCAGCCGTCGCAGTGCAGCATTGACTTCGTTCAGAACCGAGTTGGCTCCGAGATCGCTCAGGGGAATCCGGTTCGGACCGGTCAGGTAAGAGGCATTGGTGCCGGCTGCATACTCGAGAATCAACTGCGTATCAGACGCAACATGTCCCATTTTGGTCAGAAAACCAAGATAATGATCGAGAAGATTTACGAGAAAGTCCAGCCGCGCGACGTCCCGGCTCAGGGTACTACCATCACCCTGCCTGAGAGGTGGCTGAAATTGAATCTTGACGCGTTGCCCGGTGAAAACGATGTTTCCTTCGCTCGGCCCGGCTGCCGCGGAGGCGGAATCCAGCGCGAAGAACGAGAAAAAAGCTGCGATGACGAAAATGCGTGTGATGGCGCGTAGCATGGTTGCGCTCCCCGGGAATGGTCTTTCTCGGATCGAACGTGCCGAGACAACGGTAATTACCATATTTTCCACATCCACGGGAAGGCGGCACGCATCATTTTTTCGTTTCCTTGATCGCGGTCGTGCCGAGACTCAGGCCGATCTCTTCAAGAAGTCCATCCACGAGTTCGGATGAGGGCAACGTCCGTACGATCTGCCCGCTTCTGAACACCAGTCCGCTTTCCTTGCCGCCGGCAATGCCGAAATCAGCCTGACGGGCCTCTCCAGGACCATTCACGGCGCACCCCATCACGGCTATCGTGATCGGGGCGCGTAGGCCGGAAACCCGTCTGCTGACTTCCCGTGCGATCGCCTGGAGCGGGATTTGGCACCGTCCGCAGGTGGGACAGGAAACGATCGTCGGGCCAAGTTCGCGGAGTCCTGCACACCGAAGTATTTTTATTCCCGCCGCAATCTCTTCCGCCGAGTCGCCGGTCAGGGAAACGCGGATCGTGTCGCCAATGCCTTCGAGAAGAAGTGCGCCGATTCCCATCGCTGATCTGATGATCCCCTCTTCCGGAAGTCCGGACTCGGTGACGCCCAGATGCATTGGATGTCCGCACGAGCGCGCAACGATCCTGGCGGCCCCGATCATCGTATGAAGATCGAACGCTTTTACGGCAATCTTGATTGCATGAAATCCGATACCTTCGAGAAGGGCAACTTCCTTCAGGGCAGACTCCGCAAGCGCGGCAGCCGTAACACCGCCATGCTTGGCTGTCATGGCCGGATCGAGCGAGCCTGCGTTCACGCCGACGCGGATCGGCACGCCACGTTCGGCGGCCGCATGCGCGACACTCCTGACCTTGTCGGAATCACGCAGGTTGCCCGGATTGAGCCGCAATCCGTGGACACCGCCTTCGAGAGCCCGCAGGGCCAGCTGATGGTCGAAATGGATGTCGGCGATGACCGGGATCGGCGAGCGTGGCAGGATCTTGGCAAGCGCATCGGCGGCGGTCATGTCGGGAACGGCAAGCCTGATGATCTCGCATCCGGCGAACGCGAGCCGCTCGATTTCCCGAATGGTCGCTTCCGTATCGCGTGTGTCCGTCTTCGTCATCGTCTGAACCGTGACCGGGGCACCGCCGCCCACCTGAACGCCGCCAAGCCGTATGGCGCTGGATTGTCTTCGTTGCCGTGAAACCATAGTTATGTTCTCCGTTGAAAAATAACGTAAGATATGTCATCTGGAAACGATGATGCGCCGGGAATTTCCGCCAGATGTTTCTGGAGCGCCGCATGGAGCATTCCGGCGGTCGATCCCGAATGCCTTGCAAAAAACGCGTGAAGGTGCTCTTCTCCCGAGCTGCCGAATGCTTTCGCAAGGCCGTTTGTTGCGACCAGCAGAAGTTCCCCGGCCTGCAGGTCGAGTTCCGTCGTGCCTGCGGCAGAGAGCTGCGATATTCCAAGGGGTTCTCCCTGCACTCCCGGGCGGCTGGGCGGCTGGTTTTTCCCCAGCAGATACGGCCTCGGATTGCCGGCCAGATGCAGCCTGATTCCCGACGTGCACGATTCGACCAGCGTCAGGGCGGTTCTGAGAGGTGGTGACGAGAAACGCCTCAGAATATCGTGAACCGCGTCCATTCGCCCTTCGACGGGGGAGGCCCGCAGAGCGGCGGCCACGATATGAAGCGTCACCGCCGCCGCAATTCCCTGATGAAAGGCATCGCAGACCGCGAGAAAGGGAGTTGCCGACTCCTGCTCGACAAAAAGGAGATCCCCCTTTATTTCGTGGGCGAGGGAAGAGTATAAAATTGCATTGTATATACCAAACTCCATGTGCTCGGGGGCATTGCGAAGCTCGGCATACAGACGTCCGGCCCATTCCAGCTCGCGTGCCGCCCTGTCATGGCTGACCATGCCTTCGAGCAGCGCAAGCGTATCGAGAACCGGAGGGACTTCCTGGCAGAGACTTGCGACAAGGCTCCGTTCCTGGTCAGAGTAGGGAAGGCGGCCCGGCTTTGGGGCGAGCAGAAACACTCCCTGGACCGCCTGCTCCCGGCAAATCTGGAAAGCCCAGTGGAATCCGTGTTCCCGCCATTGTCTGAACATGTCTGTCTGGATACGCACGTTGTCGCGGCCGGCTTCGAGCATGGCGTCTATTTCCTCGGCCGCCGGCCATTCCGTTGGAATCGGCCCGGAAACTGGTGGCGAGGCCGGGGGCCAGGTGCGGCAGGCGCCATTTTCCAGGAGGAGCGCCGCATTGCTGAAGTTCAGGACCGGCTGGAGCTCCCGCATCAGGGTGTCAAGAACGACATCGGAGGAATCGGCGTTTCTCATCGACTTCAGAACGTGACGGATGACAGCCGCGGTATCGAAAGACCTGCGGCCGAAAAACTTGTCTACTCCCGCGACAATCATGTTCTTGAGCGGGGAAAAACTTGCCGCGATCACCAGGGTTGAAACCACGGTCGCTGCACTGCCTGACAGGTTGAGCTGGTTCTGCAGCCCGTTTTCGAGAAGTTCGAGAACACCGGCTAAGATGGCTGTTAAGAGGGTGTACACGAGACCGATGGAAAAGATCATATCGATCTCCAGGAGCTTGTAACGCAGGATTGCATAACCGAGAATGCCTGCCATCGCGATGCCGAGTATCGGAAACAGTCCGAACGTGTACATCGTCTGGCCCGTCAGGTAGATCCGGCCAAGGGCGATGAATACAGACCCGGCGGCGGCAGGAAGAACGAACGCGGCGAAGGCGTAACGAAGCCGTCGTTCCTGAAATTCTGTCTCCAGGCCTGCGCGCGCCATTCCGAGCGTTTTCATGGCAAGGAGCAGATACGCGACGATGATTCCCTTGGCCAGAAACTCGAATCTCCCGAGCGAGATCAGAAATCCGCCTTCAACCGGGTCGACGGATCTGACGAGATTGCCGCTCCAGATCAGGAACAGAAGAACAATTGCCGGCACGAACAGAAGCGCCTGCCGGACTGGACAGCCCAGCTGCCAGGCCTCTTCCAGTCGACGCGGAAACAGGGCGGTGAAGAGGGCGAAAATCGGAGGCAGCATTATCATGGGGGTCAGCAGGAGGCTGACAAGCCAGGGCGCGGATCCTGAGGAAAAATTGCTAGATATACTACTAGCCTGCGGCGGCGTGGAGATCGCCGGTGTGCCGAAGTTGATCAGGAGAAGCTCGGCAAGAGACCAGACGAAAAACAGAAAAAGCAGAAAGCTGAAACACTGGTTTACCGGCTGACGCGGGGCGCGCATCAGAACGAGTGCGCCGAGAGCGAGATGCACTGCCATTGCAATCCCGCTCAGCAGGGTGGCCAATACCATCGGCTTCTCCTAACGGAACTTCCAGTTCGACTGAACGAGACGGGAATGAGCGGTCCGGAGCGTGACGGATGTCGTCAGCGTCAGGTGTTCGCGATTCTGCTTCGCCTTCAGCCTGATGCGCATGAAGGAAATTCTTTTCCGCTGGCCTGAATCATTGGATTTCATATCGAAAGGCTCGAAGGTGATCGGCCCGCCTTCCTCGCCCGGAGGCTGCTCGAAGAAGGGAAAAAAGAGTTCCGGTTCAATCTGCTCGGCTGAAAAGATCTCCAGAGCCTCCTCGCCGTGCTCGGACCGGAACAGCGACCAACGGCCCTTCTTTTGCTCAAGTGTGTATTCAACCGTCGTGAGTGCCGCGTCTCCGATGAGCTCTTCATCCTCTTCACCGAGTCTGAACCTGGAAATCCTGATGTGGGTGGGCGACACTTCAAGGACTTCATTTGCGCAGCGAAGATCGTTGACGAGCCGTTCCACCTTGCGCCGCATCTCCGACTGGAGCGTCAGTCTCACGGTGCCACGGCTTGCTGTCGACATTCCCGTCGTTTGCAGCAGATACAGCACCCCGCCGACGAGCACTGTCAGCGCCATTCCCATCAAAACCTCGACGAGCGTGAACCCCTTGTACGTGCGGCGTATGCTCATCGATGCTGTCCCACAAGGGTCACGACTTCGGCGAGACGGTGCTGCTGAGCGTCGTAGACCCGGACCGTGACTTTTTTCAGCCGGGCTGGCACGGCCGTGTCATACCTTGCATCGACATCCATCACGCGACGGTAGATCCTGTTGTCTTCCGAATACAGCTCGAGGTCACGAAGGAAGGCAGACTTGTACAGGCCTTTCAGCCGCTTGAAGGTCTCCGCCTCAGGCTCTTTTCCCGAGGATTCCCGGGTGAACAGATCTGAAAATGTTCTTTCGAACTCATCCCGGCTTTCGAAGGCCTGGTCGAGTCCGGGCCGATCACGAAACACCGCAGCGAAATTTTCGAAATCTGATTTGATCAGATGAAAGGGAAGGGAACGGATTTCTTCGATTTTTTCCCTGGCCAGATTGTATGCGGCGATGTGCTCAATGTTTTCGGTGGTGCCCTGCATGCCGAAGACGAACATGCGCGTGAATGGCAGCGCGACGAATCCGACTAGGACCATGACCATCAGGATCTCGACGAGGGTGAAAGCTCGCGTGGAATGGTTCATGATGCGCTCCTGACGGAAGCCTGTTTCGTCTGCACAACGCGGTTTCGGCCGGCATCCTTGGCTTTATAGAGGGCCTTGTCGCACTCTTCGAAAAAGCCTTCCATGGTGATCGTGCGCCCGGCAAGCGAGGTAACGCCGATCGATACCGTCACTTTCAGTTCCTGATCGCCTGATTTATAAATAAAGTCTGCTATTGATTTTCTGATCCGTTCCGAAACGATCAGGGCATCCTTCGGGCCCGTCTGCGGAAGGATGACCGCCATTTCTTCACCGCCATACCGCCCGGGGGTGTCGACCGCGCGTATGTTTTCGATGATGCGCTGTGCCGTCTCTTTCAGGACCAGGTCTCCGACCTGGTGTCCCCAGGTGTCGTTGAATTTCTTGAAATGGTCGATGTCGAGGAGGAGCAGGGAAACTTCGGTGCGGTACCGTCGCGCTCGTGCAAGCTCTTTTTCGAGGTTGGCCATGAAGAACCTGCGGACATACAAGTGGGTGAGCCCGTCTGTGATTGCCTGTTCAAAGAGGCGTTGCTTTTCAATAATCAGGCTGAGATGATGGCGAAGCGTCTCGATGAAGCTGCGTTCATCGGCGGTGAATGTTTCAAGAGCCGCCGGCTGATGATTTGGAGAAGTGAAAAGCAGATACAGTCCGCCGAAATCCTTGTCTTCGAAAAACAAGGGAATGCCGAGAACGGTTCCGTAGCCATTCACGAGTTTCGTGATGTTGCTGATTCTTGAGTGAAGGGCATTTGAAATACTGCTTCGAATAGAATTGCCGATTCTGGATTCTCTCGCTTCGACGAGATACAGCGGGTCGTTACCCGTGCCCTCGCTGATCCATGCCGTTCCACAGTCCTGTGCGCCAAGGTGATCGCGAAGATGTCTGGCGGCAAGGTCGAATACTTCACGCTGATTTGTGACCGTCGATGCTTTTTGAGTCAGGGTATAGAGGACCGTCAGTTCGGTCAGTCGGCTGCGAAGCCGTTTCGTCATTTCATTGAACGCTTTCGAAAGGTCTCCGAGTTCATCGTGCTCGAGAACCGGGAGCATTCTTGTCAAATCGCCCGCGGCGATGGCCCTGGTGCCTTGAGAAAGGCTGCTGATCGGATTAATGACGCCGCGCACAAGAAGAACGACGAGAAGAAGAGAGCTGCAGAGGCTTATCAGCAATGCCGCAATGATGAACGCATGCATCCAGCGCAGGGACGAAGTAACCAGTTCCCAGTTGATCCGGGCGCCGAGATGGTATCCGTCCAGAATTTTTCCGGTGGTCAGGGCTGCGAGCATGGTGCTGTTCTCATCCGAGATCCGCTCGGCATCCGGAAATTCCTTGATCTGGGAAAGCGAGACGAGAGGCAGGAGATTGGCCTTGAAGGTTGGGTTCATTTTTGGAATTGTTTCAGATATATCTTCCCGGTTGAGTGCGAAAAGCTGAAGGTCCGGATTCCGCCTGGATTGGGAACGGATAGCTTCGGTCAGATACTCTTCGTCGGCTGTTGCCATGTCGAGCGTTATGATCAATGCCTTCGCGGTTTCAAGGGTCATGACGGAGGAGGCACAGGAAACGAGGTCGATGAAGACGGATGTTCTCCTGGGAGAGCCCGGCCAGACCATGGGTTGCAGTGTCCCAGGGTGAATCGCAAGGCGGGCGAGCAAACTTCGCCCCAGGACGTCGCGTGCGCTTTGTTCAGCCGAGACAGTGCCTTGGGCGCACCCAGCTTCGATGGCGCGCCGGCCGAGTTCCCCGATGAAAGCTTTGCGCCCATACTCGTCAAACAGCTGGTCCTGGTCGAACAGCAGGGTGCCTGAAGCGTCGACGAGGTAGGCCCGCTGCAGCTTCTTTTCTTTATAAAGTCGTAAAAATAATTCAGACAGCGCTTTTTGATCGCCTCTGGCGACTTCCGGAAGAGTTTTCAGGGTTCTCAGCCAGGTTGTACGGCTGCGGTAAAATTCACCAGCGCCGTCATCGAGCCTTTTGAGATCCCGCTGGAGGAGCTGGTTCGCCTCATCGGTCAGCACCTTGCCGTGATCGAGAGAGTAGTTGAGCGCCAGCAGGGTGAGAATCGACAGGGGGAGGAACATGGATAGGCTGAAAAGGCCGGTGATCTTGGTTCTGAGGGAAAGACCGGCTGTCGAAGACATTCTGTGAAGGATGGAAAATCCGACAAATCCGGCGGCCAGAAGAAGAATGGCAAAAATGAACCCGACTCGTTCGTTGCTTTCATAATCGATTCTCAGGCGATGCCTGGAGAAAAGAGTGAAAAGCCTGATTGAAGACGTGTTCGACAGAGGAATGACGATCATGCTCCAATCGTCATTTGATACCGGTGAGTTCAGGGTCTGCCTGAATTTATTCAGAAGTTGCCGGGCTGTCGGTTCCAGCTGTTTATAGGTGAGATAGAGATTGCTGGGATTTTCGAGATCGAAAAACCCTGTTGTCTGATCGGGGTTTGCCGTGGGGTCGGTTGCCAGGATGTAGGATAATCCCCAGGTTTCGGGGAGGGTATCGGCGGGAATGGTCAGAAAAAAACCGCCGTTTTTCAGGGTTCCGCTGACGAAGGTATCCCAGATAAAGTGAAATTGCTTCTTTGAACTTTCGTTCTGGATAAGTGTTCCGATGTTGGAGATGGCAGATAAAATCGGAAAAGCGGTTCCAACGACCGGCGCTGTTTCACGCATCTCCGCCTCGCTGGCTTTCAGAAAACCGTCGGTTGCCTCTCCACCTGAAAGACCCGCCTCTTCGGCAACGAGCATGAATCCTCTTGCCAGGACGCGAATAAGTGCGGAGGCCGGGAGAGCGAGCGAATCGGTCGCGCTGGGATGAAAAAGACGTGCCTTGCCATCCCAGACGAAAATCTTGCTTCCCGCCGGCAAAGTGGTCTGCAGATCCTGGATCAGAGTGGAGGCTTGAGCCAGATTCGGTAGCTTGCGTTTTGTCGCATCCCGGAAATTCCTGGCCAGCTGAAGGAATACTCTCTCGTTCGAAACATGATTTCTGGTCGATGTCAGTTCGCGTGTGACATACTGGGTGAACTTATCGTTATCATCGCGGTCGATGCTTTGAAGGTAGACAATATACCCTTCATACAGGATTGCGATCGGGAGTGCAAAAAACAGAAGAAAAACGGCCACCCATCCGAATGCATGACGAAAACCGCCGGATCTTGCCGGTGTTTCAGGTGCTGTGCGTCTTCCCGCTGAATTTGTTGGCATGTGAGTGTGTTCCATGATATTTCAAATACTGCCCGGATCTGGAACCAATGTTATACCATCGGGAGGATGATCATGTCCATGCGAAGTGTGATGCTTGGAATACTTGTTTCCACGGCTGTTCTGACGTTTGTGCAGCCGTCTATGGCTGTGTCGGTGAGGGTGTTACAGGGAGGGATCCCGATTGCCGAGCCTCAGCAGCTTGTTGAAGAGGGACTCAGACTTGGAAATGAGCAGATGCTCAGGCAGGCATGGGATGTCTATGAAAAGGCAATCCAGCTCGACCCCGGTACGACCGATGGTTACAGGCAGCTGGGACGGGTTTATTTCAATCTTTCCTTGATCGGTGCCGCGAAAGATGATGATTACGTCCGGGCGAGCGAGTATGCCCGGCTTCTTGGTTCCAGAGACCCTGGCTCAGCGGATGCCCACCACCTGATGGGGGTCGTGTTGTCGGGCAAGGGCGCCTATCTGGATGCTCTTGACGAACTCCGGCTTGCGTTGAGTCTCAAACCTGCGAATGAGTTGATTCTTTGTGACATCGCGTCGATTCACCTTGCCCTGCACCAGCCAGAGGAGACCATACGTATGCTGGAAGGGAAGACACTCCATCGCGGGTGGTCCTATTATATTTTATCGATGGCGTGGCTGCAGAAAGGGGAGCGCGGCCGGGCTTGGCTGAATCTCCTCAAGGCCCGCAAACATGGCTTTTCCGGCTACTGGGTTGATACGACGTTGGACATGCTGCTGCGTGACATTGGCATTGCGAAGGAGTGACCGGAAAAGCAGCCGAGTGGCTCACAGTTGCCTAGTCAATCAAATATATTGCGCCAGATAAACCAGATGAAAAGCAGTGCCAGCCCCGCCATCAGCATCGTGGTCATGGGGTTGCGGGCGTAATGATACTTGAAGTTTTCCGCCAGCGTTGGTTCATAGGAAACCCACCTTAGGAGATTGTCGGCGTGAGTTTTATACTTTGAAATATTCATGTATTTGCTGCTTGTGTAGGCGGTGAACTGAAATTCATGGTATCGGAATGTGACGGAGCTGTCGCCGCCGACAAGGCCATGTAGGTTGCAATACCAGTCGAAATTATCGGGGTCTTTGAATACCATATAGTATTCACAGTCCAGTGTCGGCGGCTTGGGTCGCTCGGGAAGAAACTTGTTCGTCAGAATCATCATGTAGATGTCTTCCATGCGGCCCCAGGGGGAGAATTGCGTGATGCCTGATTTGAGGCATTTGTCTGTGGCTTCGCGAAGCTTGCTCAGATTTGCCCGGCACATTTTCGCCAGTTCGTATCCGGGGTCTGCTGCTTCCGTGGCGCAGGAGCCGGCGAGGATCATCAGCATCATCAGAATACCGTTCAGGAACCGTCGGTTTGCAAACATCTTGCGCTACCTCGCTGAAAATGGAAATAGACATCCCCTTGGATTCTACAACACGGGATGCTCTTATGCATCAATCTGCTTCTCTTGATTTCAGGGCAAGCGCATGAGTTTTCAAGCATTGGGAGCCAACCTGACTTTCGACGGCTTGTACGACGAGATTTTTCGTGCGGGTTTCAGGGGAACACATTGAAGACATTCGCCTTTGCCCGGGGGTTTCTTGAACGGGATTCAATGACTGTACGAACTGATGCGCTCGCCCTGCTCTTGATTTCCATCCTGCTCAGGTGGTAAAATATCTCCATGATGCTCCGTGTGTCATTAGCGCCTATAGCTCAGGTGGATAGAGCACAGGATTCCTAATCCTGGTGCCCCAGGTTCGAGTCCTGGTAGGCGCACCCTGAAACCCCGCATCAGATGAAAGTCTGAGCGGGGTTTTTATTTCGCTGCTAACGAATTTGCTAACGCTATCGCTCAAACGCCGATCCCAAGCCGATCCGCAAGCAAAACCCCCGGCGCAATGGCCGGGGGATGGTGGCGGGAGGGCTATTTGCTCAGCAGCCGATCTATGCAGGCGGCCAGACTTTCACCAGGCTGCCTTCAGCCTGGCCGTCGCGATATCGAAATACGTCTGTTCGCGCTCCACGCCGACGAAG
>Ga0079303_10000114_pt1 | contig 17235 bp, 18 predicted proteins | sample Methanogen_OWC_FD_77073 | JGI IMG/M metagenome (GOLD analysis project Ga0079303, IMG submission 77073) | Enriched soil microbial communities from Old Woman Creek wetland in Ohio, USA - Methanogen_OWC | ecosystem: Environmental > Terrestrial > Soil > Wetlands | place: USA: Ohio | collected...
TTGGTTCCGTTTCTGAAGGAAACATTCAAGTCCGAAGACGGGATCGATCTTTCAGGGTTTAAAAACGAAGACGATTATTATCCTTCGTATAAAAATGCCGACCAGTACCTCATGACGATGAAGGCGGCGCAACTCGACGAAAAGAAAGGCCTCGGAAGCAGCTGGGCGTCGCTGCGCTGGCACGGCAACCACGCTTCGACCTCTTCGGTTTCAAAATCCAGGGTCGATTTTTATGGCGCCAATTATAAGGCGATATTCAAGAAATTCGGCGTCGTCGAGAAAATCAACAGCGGCGAAATCGACGAATTATGGATATTCGCCCCGCACATGAGCGGGTTGAATGAATCTAAGATGGCCGGCCCGACGGCGTTCTTCATAAACGGCGAAGAAATCCCCGGCGTCGCCAGCAATCGCAATTTTGCCGTAATGGGTTATAACTACGCGTATCCGGTCGGCAATATGCTCGAAGATTTCGGGCACAGGACCGAATTCGTTATGGACAGGGTTTTCTCATCGGCCAGAACGCGCGACATAAACAGGCTGGCCGCCGATAAAAAAAGGGCGCAGTTCGATTACAGCAAACTCAACCTGTGGGAGCGCTTCGTTCTCGTCGACATCGTAATGCCCGGCCGGGCCGGCGTCGGCTGCATGCACTTCGCGCCCAACAGCAAACAGGATTACAAATGGCAGGACGCGACCGTCGTCGATACATATTATCCCGACTGGGACAATTACCCGAATTTCAAAGGCCAGAAGGTCTCAAGCGATTGCACCGGCTGGGTCGGCGATATCGGCACTGACGCGACAAAATTTTTCGAAGGCGAAAGGGAACATCATAAATGGTGGTTCAAACATATTCCGCATCTCAAGGGGACCATCAGGGACGTTGACGGAATGGAATACCTCAATAACTGGTGGGATTATATGCTGAAAAACCGCGCCAGCAGATAAGAAACCATATAAATTCAGTTCGAAAGGGCCTTTCGGAAAATACGTTTCCGGGCGGCCCTTTTTTTATTACTTGATTACCACGCCGAGGTGCTCGACGAGAGATATCGCGTCGGGCAGCGAAAAAACAGCTTTTTTGATTTTGTTGTTCAGAGGGTCGATGTCGTAGCCGTGCGCTTCGCTGAAATCGGCCTTGAACAGGTTAGTGTTGCTGAATGTGGTGTCGCGGAATATCGCCGCCGAAAAGTCGGCGCCTGAAAGGTCGCTGTTCACGAAGTCGGTTTCGTATATTTCGCATTCAGGGAATTTAATGTCCTTCAATTTCATGTCGCCGAAGTTGCAATTGCTGATACGGCATTTGATGAAGCCGAGCTCGATCATCAGCGTGTCGCACTTGGTGAAGTTCAGCCCGACAAGCTTACAGCCGGTGAATACGGCCCCCGAAAATTTCGCGCCCGTGATCTTCGTCAGGCTCAGATTGCATTCCTTGAATTCGCAATTTTCGAATTTGGACGAGATGAAGTCGGTCTCGCTCAGATCGCATTTTTCGAACCTGCACGAGAAAAATTTCCTGTAGGCCAGGTCTTTTTGCGCCGCGTCGATATTTGAAAATATCACGTTTTCGATTTCGTCTGTCGCGATGGTTTTTTCGAACGCGGCCTGGTCGCAATTTTCAGTTTTCATGCTGTATTCTCCGTTTCAAAATCACTGCTTGATCGTTATCGCCGCCATGATGACGACGATGGCAAAATAAACGAACAGTTCCCAGAACTGCACGTTGAAGCGGTTTCCGTCCGGGAACACGTCGCGTTTCCAGAAATCAGGATTGATGGCGCCCATTTTTTTGTGCTCGCCTTCCTGCTTGCTGAGATCGCCGTGGACGCTGCACCTGAAATCATAGCCGCCGGGCGCCTCGAACATTTCGTATACTCCCTGGCCGCCGGAAGGAACTCCCGGGCAGACGAGGGCTTTTGGAAGATATTTGTTATCGATGAGCGTCTTCATGAAATCCTTGAGCGGCAGGGGCGTATTTTTTTCCATTCTGTATAATTCGACAGCTCCGCTGCAGGTCCTCATGTTGGAGACGCATGCTTTTTTTCTCTGCAAATAATAATCGGTCCGGTTGATTTTAGGCAGTAACCCGATCAATATGAAAAATATCGTTACGACGACAAAACCGATTATGAATTTTTTATTCATGGTATTTGGCCTCCGCTATTTTTAATTGTTACCGCCCAGCGCTATTTTCTCTATTTCTTCGGGTTTCACGGCGATGTAATCCGGGCCTTCCTTTTCGACAGATTCGTAAGAGTCGAAGCCCCACGAAACCCAGATGATCCTCACGCGCGCTTTTTTGCACGCGATGACGTCGCGCTGTTCGTCGCCGACATAGACGACGTCGGCCGCGGAAAGCCCCTTCGACCTGATATATTTTTTGATGATCTTATCTTTGCTGAAGATGAAACTGGAACAGAGGATTTCATCGATGCATCCTATTTTGTGGTCGACGAGGTATTTTCTGATTATTTCCTCCGAGTTCGACGAGATTATCGATATACGAAAGCCTGATTTTGAAAGATTATCCAGAAGCCGGGGGATGCCTTCGTATAATTTAACGCTTTGGATGGCGGTTTTATAACGCCTGTAGAATTCGAGGACTATCGACGGCATTTTGTAAACGGGGACGCCGAGGGTTTGGCAACGTTCGTAAATCGATAATTTACGCAAATCGTCGAGGTTGATTTTATCTATTTTTTTGTAATCGTTCTTCTCGGCCATTTCGTTGAACCAGGAAATGAAGACTTGCCTGGAGTCGACGAGCGTGCCGTCAAAATCGAATATTACATCTTTGAACATTAATCGGCCTAAAATTCCTCGCCCAGTTTTTTCGTCCATTCCATAAGTTTGAAGCCGTTTTTTGACGCTCCGGCCCTGGCGATTCCGCCCTTGACCGTCGAATTTTCCATCGATTTTGGCGCCGGGCTCTTATAATACGTCACATTGATGATAACGACGCCGGGTTTTTCAACCTTGCCGAACCCGGCCGCCCATGTCAGAGCGGTCGCTTCGGTAATTTCACGGTTCTTGCCCCAGGCGAAATTTTTCGGGTCCGACGGCTCTTCGGCGAACAGGTATTTAGTGAAAAGGTGTTTGAATTCCTTGCCGGTCCAGCGATAGACCCTGAAACTCGTCGGGCTGACGTCGGACTGCATTTCGGCCGACACGAGTTCGATCTTGCCGTCGCCGTCGATATCGCCGATAACGTCGACGTCCTCGATGCCGGGATCGCCTATGAAAAATCTGTATTCCTGGCCTTTTTCACTCGAAAAGGAAGTGTCGTAGTCCGGGCTCTTCCACAAAAGGCTTTCCTTGCCGTCCTTCACTTTTTTGACGACGAGGTGAAAATAATCGCCTGCCTCGACTTTTTTGAACTGTTCGAGAGTAATGATCTCTTCGACGCCGTCGCCGTCGAGGTCGAATTTGTTTACCTGCGGTTTGTAGGCTTCGCCGTCCGGCGGCGCCTCGTTTTTATCGACGACGACTTTCGTCCTGTCGACTTCTTCCTTTTTATTTTCTTTGTCACCGACGATCTTCATGTCTTTTGAAGCGGCAGTTTTTTCGGCGGATTTCGCGGCTTCGGGTTTCGTTTTCCCGGGCGACGAAGAATTCGCGCCGGATGCCGGCGGGAAAAACGCGAATATCGAGAAGACGGCCAGTGCCGCCGGCAGAATAAAGGACATTTTCATGATGATACCTCCGATAAATTATTGATTATTCCATTTCGTTGAAGCTCGAAGCGCCGAGAACGATAATGATCAGCGAAAGGACGAAGGGTTTTACGCTCCAGGAGTCCATCGAGATGAAGTACAGCTGGGAGAGCGTGGCGAAAGTGAGATAGGCGTAAAGGCCCTGCTTTTTCATCTGCCAGAATCCGATCACTGAAACGATGAGGCTCGCGGCGAATATTGCGCACATGACGCGGCTGCCCGGGCCGACTCGCGTCGACACCATCATGTCCAGCAGAAGCGGCATGAGTAGAAGCGTCTGTAATCCGGCCAGTCCGACGGCGGCGGTAATCGCGCCGGTTCTTTTCATTTATGCGTCACCCCGTGATTTTCGATAAAAAGTATTTGAAACAATCGACTACATATTATAGTATAATATTATGTAATAAAACCAGACATTTGTTATTATTTTAATAAAATTTTTTTGAACGAACCGGGAGGTTGATTCATGATGAAAAGAATCTTTTACAGCTGGTTTTCACTGATTCTGGCGGCGGCATTCGTGGCGTCCGCCGGCGTGAACGCGTTCGCCTCGGCGGCCGGCGTTACCACCATAAACACGCAACTGAAAACCGGACAGATCAAGTCCGAAGCCGCAAAATGCCCGAACGCGAATACGACCGTAACCGGCTGCGTTCAGGGCGCCGCGATGAATGCCTCGAACTGCAAGGCGTCCTGCGAAGATACGCTCTGTCGCGGGCTCGAATCGTGCGGCACGCTTTTAGGGAATCTTTTTTCCGGGCTGAAAAGCATTTTCACGAAGGTCGTCCGTAAAGTTTCGGATGTTTTCAATGAAGTCCTCGGAATTTTCGGAATCGGAAAAAACCGCAATAACGCTCAGGCCGAAAACGGTCGGGCGACGTCCGGCGAATCCGTCCCTGCCGCTTCCGCTAAGAGCTCGAGCGGCGTCACTACAGGCGGAACGTCAAGCAGTTCATCCCGCATCGACCCATCAAATAAATGCGATTCGTCCGATAGTTCAAATTCGTCCGAAACTTCGCCTTCCGGCGGCCGCATCATCGATAATTCCAACGGCTCATCGAATACGTCCGACACTGACGCGAGCGATCTTTCGAGCGCCGCGACCGGCACTTCTTCAGTGGCCGTTTCAGCGGCCGGCATTCCGAAAAGAGCGTCAGATGCGATCGGCGGCCGCGCCTTTTACGATAAGGTCAAAAGCATGAGCCTCACGGACTACGACAAAGCCGTTAAGGAAGAGATATTAAAAGGCAATATTCCTGATTTTCTAAGAAATTTCAAGGAAGTGAAGGTAAATTTCAAGGGCGGCGACGGAAAGCAGCACGCGATCTCGTATTTTGTAATGCCGGATTACCTGGCGATCGGTTCCAACGACGATTTCATGCGTGTTCCGATGACGCCGATGGCTGCCCAGGCTATCGCGGACAAATTCGGCTGCACCCTGCCCACGAAAAAAATGGTCGACGACATCTACGCCGCCGCGACCGTCAAGCTCAATCCTCAGCCCATCGACGTTTCGAAGGGTATCAGCAAGATATCGAATTTCTACGAACACCAGAAGATGGTCGAAACCCAGCGTTCCGGCAAGCCGCTCGGCGCGCTCACCGCGGGCGACCAGAAGGACGTCGTCATAACCAACCTTCTCGACCAGGCCGCGCAGAAGGGCAAGAAACAGGTCGCCATCTACGGCTGGCACCAGAAGAACGGAAAGGCCATCCAGCCGCTTTCGACGATCCACAACTACTACCACGTCGATTACAGCCACGGCGTCAGGATGGTTCAAAACACCGTAGTCGTAGACGGCGTCGAGCGCCCGATAGGCGAAGTCCTGGCCGACAGGAACCTGGCCGCCGGCCTCTCGGCCGAAGGAACGATCAAGAACACGAAGGCGCACAGGTAAATGGCTTGAATTCGAACTACACAGGGCTATTAATTGCGTCTGCTACGAAAACACGGGTATGGGAATCTATTTTATCGAGGACCCCGGCGGGTACTGGCTCGAGATAATTCCCGACCGGCACGGATGATCGGAAGTCACGACTTTAGTATTTATCCGTGCATTTTTCGGTCACCGACAGGACCTTGCCGCAAAGGTTTTTTACGGTGGCTTCGGAAATGATGCTATTGAGTGCGCAACCAAGACCGAATGTCGTAACGCTCGTTATGATTGCGGTTTCTTTGACGTTAAAGCCGCCGGCGACTTTTTTAAGATCGCTTTCGGAAAGTTCATTGCTTGAATTGACCTTATCGATTAATTCGGCGCGAGCCGAAAGAAGATCCCTGTCTGTAAATTCGAATCCGGCTTTTTTGCCGAACTCTATAAGCTTTTCGGATAGAGCCTTTTCAGCCTCTTTCTGATGAGCCTGCATTATAGTTTCATAATTATTCTTAAGCTTCGAGTCCGTTTGAATTTTACCGAACATTTTTTTGACGTTGTCTTTGCTCATTGCAGCCGCTCCAATTTTTAAAAAATCTTGATGTGAAAATTTTATCATACTTATATATAAAATTCAATAAACCATAACAGCCTCTTTCGGGCGCCGGCCGGGCGCATTGAATTAATATGCCATCTGCGGCGCCCTGAAAAGCTTAATCAGACGGAGCAAATTACGAATAGTATCTTTTAAAAAATCTTTATTATATAATAGACCCGGAATTTTATGCGGGCGTTAAAGGAGAATTATGCCTACCGGCGAAACGCAAAATTTAAGTTTGATAAGCGATTATAAGAATATAGATAAAAACCGTTTGAGTTTCAACAAACTGGCTGGCGAAGTATTCGGCATCGATTTCGAGCCGTGGTATAAATCCGGTTTCTGGAACGAAAGATACGTCTGCTATTCGTATGTAGCCGACGGCGCAGTGGTTTCCAATGTTTCGGTCAATAAAATGGATTTGATCATAAATGGCGTGGCTAAAAACGCTTTACAGATAGGCACGGTAATGACCCATCCGCAATATCGCAAAAGGGGCCTTTCCGCGTCGCTGATGAATATCGCGCCGGGCGAATATGCTTCGAAATGCGATTTTATTTATCTGTTCGCCGGGGAATCGGCTTATGATTTTTATCCGAAATTCGGTTTCGAGGAAATTCGCGAAACTTCTTTCGCGTTCGAGCCGGAACTTCGCGGCGTGAAAGGGCCCGCAATGAGGAGCCTGGATATCGGCGGCGAGAAAGATTTCGAAATATTAAAGCGATTGTCCTACAATAGAACTCCGGTTTCGAAGAAATTCGGCGTAATAAACTGTTCGCATTTAACCATGTTTTATTGCCTGCTTTATTACGGCAAAGATATTTATTATATTGACGACATCGATACAGCCGTTATTTACAGGATAAAAGACGGCTCTTTATACTTATACGATATTTTAAGCGAAAGCGACGCGGACACGGGGGCCGTTTTAAATGCTCTGGCGAAAAACATGCGCGCCGCCGGCGCCGGGAAGATCGTATTTATGTTCACGCCCGATCGTTTCGAGCTCGATATAAAAGGATACAAAGAAGAGAAAGAGTATAAGCTTTTCGTGAAGCCGGGTTCAGGAGAAATTCCGGATGGGTTTACCGTCCCGAGGCTTTCTCACGCATAAGACGCTTGCGTTTATGCGCTCCGGCTGATATTTTCAACGCGTGATTTGTTCAGTTTATCGATTATTTTTCGATTTCGTGGAATAAATCGAAATGTCGCGCATCATGTTATCAGGTGAACGAAAATGGAAAATCGAACCGCAAAAGACGAAAATATAATAAACGCTTACCGCGATGGGGCCCGGACCGGGTTTGAGGCGCTTTACGGCGCTTACTACAATGACGTATTATATTTCGTCCTCAATCTTTCAGGCGACGCCCACGGGTCGCTGGATGTAACTCAAACCGTTTTCATGAAGGCGTTCAAGGAATTCGACAGAAGAAGCATATCCGATATAAACAACATTAAAAGCTGGCTTTTCAGGGTAGCCGTCAACGAGTTTTATCAGGCCAGAAGATCGTATGTGACCAGAATTAAATATTGGGTCGAAAATCTTTTCAGGTTCATGGAAATGGAACGGGACGCCCATGCGGAATATATCGAAAAAAAAATACTCGAAGAGGAAAAGGACAGCCTGGGGAAGTGGCTGCTTCAGATAGAGGAAAAAGACAGGGCGATACTGGTTTTAAGATATTACGACGAACTCTCCTACGCCGAAATATCGGACATTCTCGAAATAGAGGAAGGCACGGTAATGTCGCGCCTTTTCAGGGCGAAGGAAAAAATGAGGAGGCTGATGGAAAATGAGCCGGAATAACGATATGGACCCTCGAATAAAAGAAGTGTTTTCAAACGCGTCGGCGCGCCGCCGGAATATAGATATAGAAAACATAAAAAGCTCGCAGTTAAAAGCGATAACGGCCAAGGGGCAGTTCGTCACGAAAATATTGTGGCTGGCCGCGATAATTATGATAACATTCCTGGCCTATGCTTCGTCTAACGTGTCAGGCGGCGATTTAAACAAATTCAGCGCATCCGATATTTCAGTCCTCGAAGACCAGGCGCCGGACCGGCCCCTGGAAAGCAAAAACACACGGCCTCCCGATTTCATCTTTTTGATGGTCGCGTTTTTAATCGAGGGATTGATTTTATTTTACATGATAAAGTTCGTAGATGTTATCGTGACCTCGATTTTATCAAGAATTTCGCATGACAGGTTTAAAACCATCCATTTTATCTGCTGATCAAGTTTTTTCCGGAAAAGGCGCCGTTTCAGGGAAAACTATTTTATAAACGGGAAGTGATATATATGCTGAAAAATATAAAATCATGCCTCGGCTCAATGAAATCTAAAATTATATTTTCTATAGTGCTGTTTTTCCTTCTCTTTCAGGCGTTTTTGATGTATGGCCTGGTCAGTATTTTTTACGACGGCAGCAGGGATTCTTCGGAACAGCGCGTGAACTTCGTTCAAAGGACGGACAGCGAGGAAACTGTCATAAAAAATATACTTAAATTAATCGAACTCGACGACTATAAATTCCATACCGGCGATATTAACCGGAATTTCACTGAAAAACACATGGAAACGATCGAGAACAGGGTCATCGGTTATCTGGACCCTGACCGCAATCCCGGCTTGCTCGAGATCATAGGGCAAAACAAGATAATGGTAAGCGAGCCTTATAAATTCAATAAGATGAAAAATATCGTGAAATCTTTAAAAGAATATGTTTTAATTTGCCTTGAAAAAAAAGATTTCGATAAAGCCGTTTCGGCTTTCAACGCGATGGTTTCAATGACTTTATTTTCCGAAAGGGGCAACGAGGGCGTCCAGGTTCTGATCTGCGGCATGTTATCGACCGGTCTTCGAGTTCTTTTAAGCGAAGTCGCCAAAAAAATTCTTGAAAGCGCGAAGGATAACCTTACCGCCGATCAGCTGGAAAAAATAAATCAAAAAATCAATAAATGCTCGGAATGCGCCACCGGTTTTTTCGACACGCTCAAAGGCGAAATTAACGCCGTGAAAATAGTTTTTACCAATTATCCGTCGGGTTTTTATAAAAATAATTTCTTTAAAGCACTGGCGCTTATGCTGGCTCTTAAATCGATGGACCTTTATTACGGGAACGCCATAGACCAGTACGAAGAGATAATGAATAAGTTCATGTCGGTAAAAGATAAACCATACGCGCAAGCAAGTAAAAAAATCAAGGATACTTTCGACGATTTTGAAGCCAAGACGAAAACTCCGTATTCCATCCTCTTATCGCGGACGCATCCGCTGGTTATGATGACCGTACCGAGTATATACAGGGCGTTCAATCATTTTGTCGCGACGAAGATAAGAATGAACGCCATATCCATCAGGATCGCGCTTTTGAAAAATTCACGCTCGGGCGGGAAACCGCCATCATCCATAAACGAAGTGCCGAATTTGCCGGGACTCTCCAACGGCAAAGAAAAAATCACAGATTATTTTACCGGCGAAAAATTGAAATACTCGGTAAGCCAGACGGGCGAAGTGACGATATACAGCTGCGGCCCGGACATGATAGACAACGGCGGAAAAACCGACGCTTATAACGGTCTGTCCGACGGATACGATATCAGGTTGTAATATCGCTTGAACCAGGATGAAAAAACTGCCTTTTTTGGGCGCCGGCCGATGCAAAGAAAAATAACGGGCATCCGCGGCGCCCTTAAACTTTTCGGGCAAAACAGCTGAGTTCGATCGTCGCCATGGATTTGAACCGCAAGTATAATTTAAAATGATTTCGGAGGAAGTTTTATGAGATCGTTGCAATTTTCAGTTGCCGCAGTTTTAATGTTTACGATCATTCTGACGCCGGCATTCTCGCCTTTTTCATTCGCTTATGATGACGGTTTAAATGATGAATTCGACAGGCTCGTCAAAATGCGGAAAACGAACGACATTCCGCCGGCGGTCAGGGAATATGTCAAAAACCTGGCGGCGCCGGCGACCTATCTCCAAATCGACACGCTCGAAACCCAGAGTTCGCCGAATGAAATTTCCGGCCGCCAGGCGCTCGAGGATATCGAAATGATAAGGTATCTATTTGAAAATGCATACAGCGGAAGGGATTACTGGGAAAACCACGGTGTCGATTTCCCGGCGATGTATGATAAATTGGCCGAATACGCGCGCGGCAACGACAGCGTTTCGGTGGCTAAAATCGAGGAAATAATGTGCCAATCGCTGGCCGAAATATCCGACGGCCATCTTTCGATACAGGGCATCAGGCAATATTCTTTTTTGAAGCATAACGACGCGTATTTCGCCGACGTCATCGTCGAAAAAAAAGGCGAAGAATACCTGGTTGTCGAAACCAACGAAGAAAAAATCCCTGTCGGGGCCAGATTCGCCGACAATCCGAAACTTTTGTTTAAAACCCTGTCTTCACCGGCCAGGCAGCAGTTCCTCATAGGGAAGCTTTCCAGAAGATACATCCAGAAGTTGAACGTGAGATTCGATTACGGCGTCGTCGAATTGCCGCTGCATACATGCAGGATCAATAAATGGGCGGACCCGCTCAAAATATTTTCAACGGAAAATATAAACGGAATAGATGTTTTGAAAGTAGCTTCGTTTGGCGACTTTTACAATGAACTTACTCAATATTCCGAATACGGGAAAAAACTCCGCGACAAGCCATGCTTCATTCTCGATCTGCGATTTAACCCCGGAGGCTCTTCGTTTTATTCCCAAAAATTTTTCGAAAATCTCAACACCGTCGCTCACTGGTTCAGGACGTACGACGCCGAACTCAATTCGCCGCCGGTCGCCCAGTCATGGGCGAGCGAAAACATCGAAACGGTTCCGCCGTTTTTGCGTGAACTCATATTAAACTATCGAAAACTCGTCGAAAAATACAGGAAAAATCCCATGAGGCAATGGCATATTTACTGCGGTGATAAGGTCCAGCAAAAAGGAGACTACAAAGGGATTTCGGTCATAATTTCCAACAGAGTGATCTCGTCCGCCGGCGAATCAACGATAGCGTATTCAAAATCAGTGCCCGGAAACGTCATTATCGGCGAAAACTCAGCCGGAATAGGCACTTTTGGCGATTTACGCACCTACATGCTCAAAAATTCAAAAATAAAATTCCGACTTGCCGACAAATTTTTCATCGCTCACGAATTCAAGGAAGGAAGCGGCTACATGCCAGACTACTGGCTCGATTCGTCCGACCCGGTAAGGGAAGCCGTTAGCTGGCTGAACGATCCGGAAAAATACCAGTTTAAAATCCAACCCAGGCCGGCGGTTCATGATATCGATTTCGAGGAATTCGACAACGGGGTTCCAAAATTCATGAATAGAACCATCGGATCGTCAATCGGGATCGGCGACAAATCCAATGTTATCAGTCAGGATTCGCATGTCTTCCAAGAGGGAAAGAAAAGCCTTAAAATATTCGCTGATTCTTCGGCGGTTAATTTTTATTGCATCGGCAACTCCATTCCTGATGGCCTGAAAAAGATATCGGTAAGTTTTTCCGTTCGGGGTGAAAATTTGCGGCGCGAAGGCAACCAGTTCGGCGATTGCTACATAGGCTTCACTTATAAAAATTCGAACGGCAATTATATTTCCAGGGTTAATTCTTACGGCGGCACGTTCGGCTGGAAAACCGAAACGATCAATCTTGACGTAAAAAATGAAGAGGCGAGCGAAATCGAGTTTTCTATTTTTCAGGGCATTTCTGGAACGATGTGGATCGACGACGTAAAATTCCAAATAGAAAAATGAAACGCCCTGATAAAACCGGAGAACGTATTTTCGAAATTTCCAGCCGGCGGCTTTTCCGAATTATTTGCCGGCGTGCCAGTCAAGCCCTCGAACGCCGATCCATTTTGCGGTAAGCGGGTCGTATTCCAGCGGCAATGAGCCGCTTAAAATCTCGCCGGATTTGAGTGTCAATTTATAAAAAATTACCGGCTGTCCGTTTTCGCCCTTCGTAACGTTGCCCGCTTCAGCCGAAATTATAGGGTCCTTCGCGAATTTTCTGGCGCACCATTTTATGAATTCGTCATAGCCGCTGCCAACCCTGTATTTTCCAACCGTCGGATACTCCGTCCACGGGCGTCTGTCATCTTTGAATGAATTATGGTCGGCGGTACGCAGAGCATCAAAGATTTCGCGGGCGGCTACGATTACTTCAGAGGTGTTCTCGAACGCCTTTTCGTATTTTTGTCGAATTATTTCACGTTTCCAGCCGCTGCCGAGTTTCCACGCATCGATTGGTCCGAGTTTTTCCGGGCACCATGACTCGCGCGGGATACCCCAAAAATTTTTCACGTTTGCGATATATCGAATTTTGTCGAATTCCTTGACGCCATGCATTAATTCATAACGCCTTGCGATTTCGGGCATAAACCCGTCATCATAAAAATTTTTGATCGGATCGGATGCTGTTTCATATTCATACGGTCCGAGAAAAAGATAAGCGTCATAACCGTCACGATATCTCGAAACCATTAAGCACTCCGCGAAAGCGTCGAACTGAGTCTCGCCGAACGGACCGCCGTCTAACGAAAACGCCGTTTTTTTGTTTCCGGCCGCGGCAAACGCCGAATCGAAGAGACCGAGGGCTACGCGCCCTTTTACCATGCCGCCAAAATTTGCGATGACAGGGCCGTGCTCGATGATCGCCGACACCGAATCGCGGCCGAATTTTTTAGCCAGCAGGAAACCCGCGGTTTTGAATTCCTCTCCGTTAATATACGCAAGGTTTAACGCTGCGTGCATGCTGCCGGTGATAAAGAGGCAATTGCGCTTTTCTCCAGGATGGTTTTTGATGTCGGCGATAATGTTTTCGGCCATTAGAAGATTGCGATCGCAATCATATTTTGTCCAGTCTTTTGCCGATTTTATTTCCTTCCATGGCCTGGGCATATCGACAAGAACTATCCTGACACGCTTTTCTATCGGAAGCTTTCGGTTGGCCCGCCACACGGCCGCCATGAATTCGAGCATTTGAGCGTCAGGCCAGCCGTCATCCATCATATCGCGCAATATGTCGATTGCCGGCGCGGCGTCATATTTTTCGGAGGCAAGAAATTTTTCCGCGAGAAACTGGTCGTTGGAAGGCAATTCAAGATAGACGACGCCTATGCGTTCTATGAACTCCGGCTTTTCTACCAGCGACTTTAAAAACTCCCAATATGGCTTGCGATGATGGACCTCGCCAACTATCGTGATAAGCTTGGCACGAAAACGCTCCATCAGGAATTCTTCGGGATTTCGGCCATTCGCGGCCAGATAATCGACGTAAGGTCCGAGATATTTTACGGGGTCGGATATTTTCGGCCGCGATGGAAAATCCGGGAAAACCTGTCCGGAAACGCATGTCACCCGGGCTTCTTCGATCGATTTAACCGCCATGCTTTCTCCGGCATTCAGCCATTGCCCGTTCTCGAACTCGAAGTTCCTCACCTGAAAAACTTCGGCTTTTCCTTTTTCATGAAGTTTTCTGATTACGCATGCGTGATTTTTGAAAAATATTTCGACCTCGACTATCGTTGAATTCAACTCCTTTTCAATATATCCTGGAGACATTTTAAACGAATCCGGCGGCATCGGCGAAAGCGATTTCCTGATATCGGATGCGCAGACACTTCTGAACGATTCATAGTTGAACCCTTCCTGCATTCGTATAAAAGTGGCATTAGCCGCCTCTGGAGTCGAAAAATTGTCACCTATGGGAAAATCGGCGACTTTTTTATTTACTGCGTAAACCACGCACTCGCCGCTGTCAAGGCAAGTATCGCCGCCTGCCGCCGGCGCCGTGCCAGGAAAAATTATCATACAAAAAATGAACGCCGTTGAAACCATATTGAAAAAATATCGCATGTCATCCATCCCCTTTTTCAGTTATTTTAATCAGCTTGTCGTTTGGCCGGGCCTTGACTCAAAAAATCCTTTTTTGACATCGTCACTTAAAATACGGTAAATTTTTGAGACGGTTCAAAAATTTCCGGAAATTTGCGCCGTGAAATTTTAATTTTTCTATTTGCTTCGAGCAATTAGAATGTTTTATGATGTACGGCGTTTGTCAGGAATCTGGCCTTGAATAAATATGATTTGTCCGGTATAATACTTTATCGCAGCGGGCTCTTTATACATTGATTGTATTATATGACATCTTCGCGATTCCGGATAATGCGCCGGAATGAAAGAAAAATCTTGTATGAGACACTTCTTGGCGAAGAGCGTATAACGATATGTAGAGGATACGGCCTGATGATATTTATTCAGCCGAATTTTTTGAGGAGACGTCAATGAGCAAAGACAACGTGAAAAAACTGTTCGGAAAGATCGAAAAAGACGCCGGACTCCAAAAAAAATATGCGGCGCTGGTGCAGGCGCACGCGGAGGAAAATGAAAAAAAACTGGCGGAAAAACTTGTCGAGCTTGGAAAAACGTCCGGCTTCGCGTTCTCGCATGACGATCTGACTTCGGCGCGCGCGGAGATCATGGACAAAATCAACTCGAACAAGGAATTGTCTGACGGCGATCTGGCCAATGTGGCCGGCGGCGGCATAAGCGCTGCGAAGAACGCATCGATCGTGGGAAGCGTATTCAGCCTCGGCATAGCGTGCGCCATTTTAAGTATGATGATGTCTAAACGGCCGAAGGGTGAAGGTTGCGCGGAACATCTTACGATAAGGGAATGCTGAGCCGTTTAACGTTTCGTAATATTTTTTAGGAGAAAAGATCATGAGCAAAGACAACGTAAAAAAACTTTTCGGAAGGATCGAAAAAGACGCCGAACTTCAGAAAAAATACGCGGCTCTGATGCAGGCGCACCAGAAGGAAACTGAAAATGCGCTATCCGGAAAGCTTGTCGATCTCGGAAAAACGTCGGGTTTCATTTTTTCGAGCGACGACCTTATCGCGGTGCGCGCCGAACTCGTCGATAAAATGAATTCGAACAGGGAACTTTCCGATAACGACCTCGCCGATGTAGCCGGCGGCGGTGCGCAAAAAACCAAAGCGATAGTCTTTAGCATTGTTTTAGTGGGTATAGGTTGCGCGATGGTGAGCATTACCGAAGTGGCCAGGGACAGAGACTGCTCCGCGGCCTTGACGACGAGCGATCCGAACTGCAAAAACAAATAAAATTAAAGAGCGAGGAAACAGCGAATGAGCAAAGACAACGTGAAAAAACTCTTCGGCAGGATCGAAAAAGACGCCGAACTGCAGAAAAAATACGCCTCGCTGATGCAGGCGCACCAGAAGGAAACTGAAAAGGCGCTTTCAGGGAAGCTGGTCGATTTCGGAAAAACGTCGGGTTTCGTTTTTTCGAGCGACGACCTTATCGCGGCGCGCGCCGAACTCGTCGATAAAATGAATTCGAACAGGGAACTTTCCGATAACGACCTCGCCGATGTAGCCGGCGGCGGGGGCAACAAGAAATTTCTCGCCACCGTCGTGAGCATTTCCGGTTTTGGCGTCGCCTGCGGGTTCTTGAGCGCCATCGAGGAAATCAAAAGCCGCGGCGGGTGCGGGAAAATGATGTCTACGACGGGCAGCGACTGTTGATGAAAGGCCGCCCCGAAATGCGGCGGCCAAAAACTGGCAAGGAGAAAAAAGATGAGTAAAAACAACGTAAAGCAAATGTTCTCGGCGATCGAGAAAAACGCCGAGCTGCAGAAAAAATATATGGGTATCATGCGCGAGCACCAGAAGGTCGCCGAAGATATGATCGCCGGGCAACTGATCGAATTCGGCAAAGCCGCCGGATTTTCATTTTCAAAGGACGACCTTATCGCCGCCAGAAGCGAACTGACGGATAAACTTAACTCGAACAGGGAACTTTCCGATAACGACCTGGCCAACGTCGCGGGCGGCAACGCGTTCTATAAAACATTCGTCGCCGTGTCCAGCGTAACGTTCATTGTAGGCTGCGCCGCAGTAAGCCTGATCGCCGAAAACAAGGAAAAGGACATGTGCGGAAAGGCGCTGTCGATAACCGTCAGCGATTGCCCGAAGGTGGTATGAAAATAATATAGGAGAGGCGACGATGAGCAAAGACAAAGTGAAAAAGTTTTTCGGTAAAATGGAAAAGGACGCGGACCTGTTAAAGAAATATTCTGAACTTATGCAGACGCATCAGAAGGAAGCCGAAAAGGCGCTGGCGGATAAACTGATCGATCTCGGCAAAACATCGGGTTATTTGTTCTCGAAGGAAGACCTGCTTTCGGCGCGCGCCGAAATGCTGGATAAGGTCAATTCGAATAAAGAGCTTTCCGACGGCGATCTGGTGCGCGTGGCCGGAGGAGGAGTGCTAAAAACCGGGACCGTCTGCGTAAGCATAATCACGTTGGGCATAGGATGCGCGGCATTAAGTATCATAGCCGCCAATCAGCCGGAGGGCTGTGCGTCGCAGCTTACGACGAGCGATTCAAAATGCAAGGAAAAATGATCTGAATTTCGCTCCGAATCTATCGCCCGCGCATATGCGCATGAATAAAAATGCTCGAAGAGATCAAAAAGAGCGTGAAAAAAGAGACTCAATGAGATTTTTCCATTTTGTTCGTCCGAACCTGTATTTTTCATAGTTTTTGTCCAGTTTCCATTTCGGAAAATGAATCGAAATTCCGTTTGAATCAGTTACGCTTGCGCCGGCCGTTATATTCGCGAATACTAATTTATCTTTATCCGAGATTATTGCGTTAATTAACGCCGTCGCAGCCGCGTTTATTTTTTCATCCTTGATTTTCTTATTTACGAGCATGCAAAAATTAACCAGATCGCAGTAATCGTCGTTGGTGTAAACCTGAACGCTCTGCTCTATGAACCTTAACGACTCGTATATTTTTTTATCGGTGGCGAGTTTTTCGGCCAGGCTCTCCGCCAGGGCGTCTATTTTTTCAACGACCTTTTTTGTTCTGGAAAGATCGACGGCCGACTGGGTCACGGATTCGCTTCTCTTCGAATAATATTCGCCGTATGAATAAACGATCGCCGAGGCGAAATCGGCGGGCTTCATAAAAGGGTTTCCGGATATTTTTTCGAGGATCTTGTCGTA
>Ga0079303_10000115_pt1 | contig 17124 bp, 14 predicted proteins | sample Methanogen_OWC_FD_77073 | JGI IMG/M metagenome (GOLD analysis project Ga0079303, IMG submission 77073) | Enriched soil microbial communities from Old Woman Creek wetland in Ohio, USA - Methanogen_OWC | ecosystem: Environmental > Terrestrial > Soil > Wetlands | place: USA: Ohio | collected...
CGAAACGTTCGACCTGATCGTGCTGGACCTGATGCTGCCGGGGGTGGACGGACTGGAGGTGGCCAAGGCGCTGAAAGCCGACACCCGGAGCAAGGGCGTTCCGATCGTCATGCTGACCGCCAAGGGCGAGGACGCGGACATCGTTTCCGGGCTTGAGATCGGGGCGGACGACTACATCACCAAACCGTTCAGCCCACGGGTGTTGACGGCGCGGGTCAAAGCCGTGCTGCGGCGCCGTTCCAAGGCGGCCCTGGACGACACCCGGGTCATCACGATCCACGAGCTCGAGATCCACCCGGGACGCCGCACGGTGCTCGCCGGCGGCAAACCCCTGGAGCTGACCTACACGGAGTTCCAGCTGCTCTGCGTACTGACGCGCCGGCCGGGATGGGTCTTCACCCGCTCCCAGATCGTCGATGCCGTGCGCGGCAGCGACTACCCCGTCACCGACCGCAGCGTGGACGTCCAGGTAGTCGGCCTGCGAAAGAAACTGGGACCCTACGGGCATTACATCGAGACCGTGCGCGGCGTGGGCTACCGCTTCAAGGAAAGGCCATGAGAAAGCCCAGGAAACTGGTCTGGCGCCTGTTTTTCTCCTACATCTTCATCGCGCTGGGCGCTCTGGTGGCGGCCGGCTGGTATTTTACGCACTCACTGGACGCGTTTCTCGAGCAAGAGACCGCGGTCGAACTCTTCGACCGCGCACGCCTGATCGAAAACCAGATCGCCCCGTATCTGGACCCGCCGGATATGGCCGCCGTCGATGCCATCTGCAAGCTCTCCGGAAAGGCCTCTGAAACGCGCTTCACCGTTGTTCTGCCTTCCGGCGCCGTCATCGGCGACACGTGGGAAACGCCCCGGAACATGGACAACCACGCCGCCCGGCCGGAGATCGCCGGCGCCCTGGCAAACGGCAAGGCGACCTCCAGGCGCTTCAGCAACACCCTGCAGCAAAACGTCGTCTACGTGGCCGTCGCCGTCAAGCGTGGTTCGCAGACGGCCGGTGTGGTCCGCGCGGCCATCCCGCTGGCGCGCATGGAAGCCCAGGTTGCACGCATACGGGCGGAGTTTTGGGCCATCGGCGGGATCGTTGCCCTCCTGGCGCTGGGGGTGACGCTCGCCATCTCAAGGCAATACGGCCGGAAAATGGATGAGCTCAAACAGGGCGCCGCGCGCCTGGCCGAGGGCGAACTGGCGCACCGCCTCGCCATCCCCGATTCAGAGGAGCTGGGCGGCCTGGCCGAATCCCTGAACCGCATGGCCTCCCAGCTGGAAAGCCGCATGCAGACCGTCGTGAGCCAGCGCAACCAGCTGGAAGCCGTTCTTTCCAGCATGCTCGAGGGCGTCATCGCCGTCAGCCGCGATGAACGCATCATCAGCATCAACCCGGCCGCGGCCCGATGGTTCGACATCGACCCTGAAAAAGTGCGGGGCCGCAGCCTCCCGGAGGCGATCCGCAACCTCGCGATCCAGAAGTTCGTCAACCGATCCCTGCAAGACCGCACTCCCGTGGAAGACGACATCACGGTGTACCGCAACGGCGAGCGGGTCCTGAACATCAAGAGCGCGCCGCTGCTGGACGTCGGGCCGGAGCCGATCGGCATGCTGATCGTGTTCAGCGACGTCACCCAGCTGCGCCGCCTGGAGGACATGCGCCGCGACTTCGTCGCCAACGTCTCCCACGAAATCAAGACGCCTCTCACAGCGATCAAGGGGTTCGTGGAGACGCTGCACCAGAACACCGACGCCACCCCGGAGGAGGCGGAGCGGTTTCTCGGCATCATTTCCAGGCACGTGGACCGGCTGAACACTATCATCGAAGACCTACTGATGCTCTCGCGCATCGAAAACGAGGGGGAGCGCGGCGACGTCAAGCGCGAAAAGACCCGCCTGCGCGACATTTTTCAGAACGCCGTTCAGATCTGCCGGCCGCGGGCCGACGAGAAGCAGATCCGGATCGAAATCGGCGGAGACGAGAGGCTTTCGGCGGCGGTGGACCCGGTGCTGCTCGAGCAGGCCGTGGTGAACCTTCTGGACAACGCCGTCAAATACAGTGATCCCGAGAAATCAGTGCTGCTGGAGGCAAGGACTTCCGGCAACGAAATCCAGCTCAGCGTGCGGGACCACGGGATCGGCATCGAGAAAAAGCATCTGCCCCGGCTATTCGAACGCTTTTACCGCGTCGACAAGGCTCGCAGCCGGGCGGCAGGAGGAACGGGCCTGGGGCTGGCCATCGTCAAACACATCGCCCAGGCCCATGGCGGCCACGTCGCGGTGGAGAGCCGCCTGGGCGAAGGAAGCCTTTTTACCATCCACCTGCCGCGGGACTCGGAGCACTCCTGAGGTCTTTTCCTTTACCATATCCAGTCTGATCGATAGCGCCTGGATGCAAGGCAAGCGAAATCCAAACGGACGGGACGCACGTCTGCCGCAGGCAGGGCGTAAATCATCAGCTTGGATCATCAGCCGAAGCGGCCGGTGATGTAGTCCTGCGTCAGCTCGTGGCGGGGGTTGGTGAAAATCCGCTCGGTGGGGCCGACCTCGATCAAATCGCCGAGGTGGAAATAGGCCGTGCGCTGGGAGACCCGCGCGGCCTGCTGCATGGAGTGGGTCACGATGCAGATGGAGTACTGGGTGCGCAGCTCGAGCATGAGGTCCTCGATGACCGAAGTGGCGATCGGGTCCAGGGCCGAGCAGGGTTCGTCCATGAGGATGATTTCGGGGTTCACCGCGATGGTCCGGGCGATGCAAAGCCGCTGCTGCTGGCCGCCGGAAAGCCCGGTCCCGGGCTGGCCCATACGGTCCTTGACCTCCTCCCACAGCCCGGCTTTCTTGAGCGAGGTTTCCACGATCTCATCCAGCTCGGCTTGGGTTCTGGCGAGCCCGTGGATGCGCGGCCCGTAGGCCACGTTTTCGTAGATCGATTTGGGGAAAGGGTTGGGCTTCTGAAACACCATGCCCACTTGGGCCCGCAGCGGCACGACATCGACGTTCCTGTCGTAGATGTTGACGCCGTCCAGCACGATCTCTCCCGTCACGCGGCAGCCGTCGATGGTGTCGTTCATGCGGTTCAGGCAGCGGATGAAGGTGGACTTGCCGCAGCCCGAGGGGCCGATCATGGCCAACACTTCGTTGCGGCCGATCTCGATCGACAGGTTTCGAATGGCCTGCTTGTCGCCGTAATAGACGTTCACGTTGCGGCAGACCATGCGCGGGTTTTCGACCGTGATGGTGCCGACGGTTTCGCGCTTTTCCCGGCTGACGCGGGGTCTGCCCATATCGGCGCCGGCTTTTTGCTTTAGAGCGGTTTCAGCCATCTTGCCTGCCAAGGCGGTTTCATCCATGCGTGTCAGCGACAACATGTCTCTGCGTCCAGGAATCTATTAGGCGCCACGGAATAAGTAAAGGTGTTTGTTCAGCCGGGCAGGCCATGGGCCCATGGCCTGCCCGCGCTGAAAACAAGCAAGGCTTATTTCACTTCCGTCAGGGCTTTCAGCGCCTTGACGGAATCGGCCACCTGCTTGCGCTCCGCATCCGGCAAGGGGATCAGCCCCTTTTCGCTGAGGTAGCCGTCCTTGCCCCAGGCCTTCTCGCTGGTGAACTCGGCCAGATACTCCTTGATGCCGGGGATCACCCCGACGTGGGCCTTCTTCACATAAAAAAACAGCGGCCGGGACATCGGGTACTTGCCGCTGGCGATGTTCTCAAAGGTCGGCGGGTTGCCGTCCACATAGGAGCCCTGGATTTTGTCGGTGTTCTGATCCAGGAAGCTGAACCCGAAAATGCCCAGCGCGTTCGGGTTCGCGCCCAGTTTCTGGACGATGAGGTTGTCGTTCTCACCGGCCTCGACGTAGGCGCCGTCCTCACGGATGGAACCAAATACCTTTTGGAATTTCTTGGGGTCATCCTTGGAAAGTTTTTTCAAGCCTTCGAACTTGATCGCGCCCGGCTCCATCCCCAGCTCCAGGAAGGCGTCGCGGGTGCCGGAGGTCGGCGGCGGTCCGAGGACCTCGATCTTGACGTCCGGGAGCGAGGCGTTGACTTCCTTCCAGGTCTTGTAGGGGTTGGCCACCAGGCCCTCCCCGCCCTTGGGGTCCGGGACCTCCTTCGCCAGCGCCAGGAAGATATCCTTGGTGGTCAGCTTCAGGGACGAAGCTTTTTTGGAGTTGGCCACCACGATGCCGTCGTAGCCGATCTTGACCTCGACGATGTCCGTGACCCCGTTTTTCTGACAGGCCTCGAACTCGGTGGCCTTGATGGCCCGCGAGGCATTCGACATGTCCGGGTGCTGAACTCCGACGCCGCCGCAGAAGAGCTTGAAGCCCCCGCCGGTGCCGGTGGATTCGATTTTGGGGGTCTTGAACGATCCGGCCTTGCCGAATTTCTCGGCGACGACCGTGGCAAACGGGTAAACCGTCGAGGAGCCGACGATGCTGATGCTGTCCCGCTGCTGCGCATGGACCACGCCCGCTGTCGCCGCGACCAAAGCGGCGACGATGACAAATACAACTGTTTTCTTCATTTGATTCCTCCTTGGGTTTAAATATCCAACATTTCGAACCATGATGCATTCGCAACATAGGCCCCGATTGAGAGAGCGGTGTTAAACAAATATTAGAAATTGATTGGGTAAGCCGCCGCCGGCGGATTACCAACGGCGTTCAAATTTTTTCCGCAGGATGATGGCCCCGGCGTTCATCACCACCAAAAATGCCAGCAGCACCATGATGGCCGCCGAGGTCCGCTCCACGAAGGCCCGTTCCGGGCTGTCCGCCCAGAGGTAGATCTGAACGGGCAGTACCGTTGCGGGGTCGGTGACGCCCTTGGGGATGTCCACGATGAAGGCCACCATCCCGATCATCAGCAACGGCGCGCTCTCCCCCAGGGCGCGCGCCATGCCGATGATGGCGCCCGTCAGCATGCCCGGCAGCGCAAGCGGCAGCACGTGGTGCACGACCATCTGCATCTTGGAGGCCCCTACGCCCAGCGCCGCCTCGCGGATCGACGGCGGCACGGATTTCAGCGCCGAGCGGCTGGCGATAATGATGGTGGGCAGCGTCATCAGTGTCAGCACCAGTCCGCCGACCAGGGGCGCCGAGCGCGGCAGACCGAAAAGATTAAGGAACACCGCCAGCCCCAGCAGGCCGAACACGATGGAGGGGACCGCCGCCAGATTGTTGATGTTGACTTCGATCAGGTCGGTCCAGCGGTTCTTTTTGGCGAATTCCTCCAGGTAAACGGCGGCGGCCACCCCGATCGGGAACGACAGGACCAGGGTGATCAACAGAGTGAAAAAGGAACCGGAAACTGCCCCCCAGATACCCGCCAGTTCCGGCTCCCGCGAATCGCCGGTCGTGAGGAAGGTGATGTTGAACTTCCGTTCCAGGTGCCCCTCGGCGGCCAGACGGTCGATCCAGGCGATCTGCTTATCCGAGACCCGGCGCTCGTCTTCTGGAAGGTCCCGCCGGAAATGCCCCTTGATCAGCATGTCGACATCGGCGCCGGCCGGCAGCCAGACCTCGACGGTCCGGCCGATGATCTCGGGGTCTTTTAATGCCATCGAGCGCAGTTGGTAGACCGCACCGCTGCTGACCAGCGCGTTCAGCTGGCGTTTGTCCTGCCGCCCCTCCACCTGGGGGAACATTTTAAAAAGCGATTCGCGGACAAGAGCGCCGTAATCCGCGCTGACCAAGGTGTCCTGCTTGAGCACCTCGGGGTCGAAGAAGACGGTGAGTCGAACGGAAGTCTGCCAGAACGCGGAATAGCCCTTGCCGACGATGCTGACAAAAAGCAGGGCCAGAAACACGATGCTCAGCACGATCGCCGCAAGCCCGTAAAAGCGAAACCGCCGCTCGGCGCCGTAGCGGCGCTTGAGGCTGCGGTTGACAATGTCGATCGTGCGCGGGGCGGCTGCGGCGACCTCCGGGGTGGAATGGTTATTCATACTGCTCCCGATACTTTCGGACGACGTACAAGGCGATGATGTTGAGGCAAAGGGTGACGACGAACAGGACCAACCCCAGCGCAAAAGCGGCGAGCGTTTTGGGGCTGTCGAATTCCTGGTCGCCGACCAGCAATGTCACGATCTGGACGGTTACGGTGGTCACGGCCTTGAGCGGATTGACGGTCAGGTTGGCCGAGAGGCCCGCCGCCATGACGACGATCATGGTCTCCCCGATGGCCCGGGACACCGCCAGCAGCACGCCGCCGATGATGCCCGGGATCGCCGCCGGCAGGACCACCTTCCGGATGGTCTCCGATTGCGTGGCCCCCAGGCTGTAGGAGCCGTCCCGCAGGGACTGCGGCACCGCGTTGATGAAGTCGTCGGAAAGCGAGGACATGAAGGGAATGATCATGATGCCCATGACCAGGCCGGCCGCCAGCGCACTCTCCGAAGCGACACTCAAACCCAGCACCCCGCCCGCCTCGCGGATGAACGGCGCCACGGTCAAGGCCGCAAAAAACCCATACACCACCGTGGGAATGCCCGCGAGCACCTCGATCAGCGGCTTGGCGACCGCCCGCAAACGCTTGCCGGCGTATTCGGAAAGGTAGATCGCGGACATCAGGCCGACGGGAACCGCCACCACCATGGCGATGGCCGATATCAGCGCGGTCCCCAAAAAGACGGGCACGGCCCCGAAGGCCCCCGAGGAGCCCACCTGGTCGGCGCGGATGGCCATCTGGGGGCTCCAGTCCAGACCGAACAGGAAGTCGGCGACCGGGACGACCTTGAAAAACCGGATGGCTTCGTAAAGAACCGACAAAATGATCCCGATGGTGGTAAAGATGGCGATGGTGGAACAGGCGACCAGGATGACGGTGAGAATGCCCTCCACATGGTTGCGGGCCCGCAGGCCCGATGCGATCCGACTCCGAACGAAAAGGGCGACGGCAACCATCGATGCGATCGTTATTGCCGCCAGCGCTTGACGGCTGAGGGACCGCAGGCCGCGGTAATGGTCGGCAGCGGCCTGCAGGGCGGGGTCGATGGTCCGGGATCCGAAGCTGCCGCTCTCGATGTTGCGGATGTCGTTGATGACGAGGCTCAGTCGGTCCGCCGGAAGGATGCGGGTGGTTTCCGGCATGTCTTTCACCACCAGGTGGGTGATGACCTGGTTTTCGAAGGCCAGCCAGAACCCGAAAATGAGCAGAGCGGGAATAGCGCACCACAGCGCTGCCAGCGCGCCGTGATAGGTCGGACGGGAGTGCATCTTGACCCCTCCCTCGGCGCGACCGTCGAGGGCGAAGGCCTTGCGCCGTCCGAAAAAATAGGCCGCCGTCGAGAGTGCCAACAGAACCACCAGCAATGAAACAGGCGCCATCGACCTGAGATCCTTTCCTTAATGCCTTCGTGCGGCACTTTTCAGTGAGGGCTTCGAACCATTGCATAAATGCTGATGGCGACACACACACCGATGATAAGAACTACCATCCAGTCTGCCACAAGGATCTCCCTGTTTTAAGGGCATCGTTTGGCCAAACAACGTATTCATGTGAACTTTGATAGTCACAGCAAGTTAGGGGAATATTAGAAAACGGTGAGCTGTTGATGAGGCCTTGAAAACATTAAGCGGGAAGAAGACAGAGGCAGATAAATTAACCGAAAGCAAGCGGCCTTTGGCTGTTTGATCGAAAACCATTAGGCGCTTTTGGAAATTCAGGCAAAAGCGCTTGGCGCAGAAACGACTAACCAAATCTTAACCATTTTCTCACATTCGCCTAAATTTTTGGTATGATATTCGTAAAAATCCGCAAACCGCCGGTTCGGGAAGGACGAGTTTATGACCAAGCACTTCCGCAAGGAATTGGAGAGCATCAAGAAGCGCATTCTCACTCTGGGGGCCCTGGTCGAGGACCGCGTCCGTCTGGCGGTCCAATCCGTCGACCGGATCGATGCCGAGATCGCCGGGCGCATCATCAAGACCGACTACGAGGTCGATGCCATGGAGGTCGAGGTCGAGGAGGAGTGCCTCAAGGTCCTGGCCCTGCACCAGCCGGTGGCGGTCGACCTGCGCTTCATCATCGCCGTGATCAAGATCAACAACGACCTGGAGCGCATCGGCGACCAGGCCGTTAACATTGCGCAGCGCGTGGAGATCATCGCCAAGCGGCCGAAGCCGCCGTTCATGTTCGACTACTCCGTGATGGCTGAAAAGGTCCAGCGCATGCTCAAGATGAGCCTGGATGCCTTCGTCAACCTCGATGTGGACCTCGCCTACAAGGTGATCACCATGGACGACGAGGTGGACCAGATCAAGAACGAGGCCTACGACCAGATCAAGCAGGCCATCAAGGACCTGCCGGAGCGAGTGGGATACTACATCAACCTGCTGCTGATCTCCCGCCACCTGGAGCGGCTGGCCGACCACGCCACCAACGTCGCCGAAGAGGTGATCTACCTCGTGGAAGGCGAAATTTTCCGCCACGCGGAATACTGATTCGATCAAACCAAAAAAAACAGGAGGGGGCGGGTTGCCCCCTCCTGTTTTTTTTGGCCGTGTTCGATCGGGCGGACCCGGTGGATCAGACGCTTTGAGCCTTCCGGGGAGCGAACCGGCCCCGCGGCTTGGCGCTGAAGGAGCGATAGGACGGCCGGCGCGGCGCAGCCGCCCGTTCGTAAGCGCCGGCGCCGGCGCGCGGTCGGTCGAGGCCGCCGAATCTTTCCATGACGCGATACTTGCCCCGGTCCCCCAGCAGGTGCGTGATCGCACGCAGAAGCCCCTGGTCCTCCTGGCAGACGAACGTGAACGCATCCCCGGTGTCGCTCGCACGGCCCGTGCGGCCGATGCGATGGGTGTAGGCGTCCACCGTCCCCGGGATGTCGTAGTTGATCACGTGCGAAACCCCGCGGACATCGATCCCGCGGGCGGCCACGTCGGTGGCCACCAGGATTTTATAGCGGCCGCTGCGAAAACCGTCCATGGCCTTGCGGCGGTTGGTCTGGCTGAGGTTGCCGTGCAGGGCCGCGGCCTCGTAGCCGGATTCCTCGAGCAGCCGGGCCAGGTTCTTGGAACGCCGCTTGGTGCGGGTGAAGACCAGCACCGCCGCGGTTTGCGTCGTGTCCAGGATGTTCTTCAACAGGGCGTCCTTGGACTGGACGGCCACCGGGTAAAAGGTGTGCGCGACGCCTTCGGCCGGTGCCGTCTGCCCGATCTGCACCCGCACGGGGTCGTGCAGGACCTCGTCGGCCAGTTTCTTGATGTCGGACGGCATGGTGGCGGAGAAAAGTAGCGTCTGGCGTTTCCGCGGCAGGTGCTTCAGGATCTTGCGGATCTCCGGCAGAAACCCCATGTCGAACATCTGGTCGGCCTCGTCCAGGACGAGCACCTCGACGCGGGACAGGTCGATCGTGCCCCGCTGGATGTGGTCCATCAGCCGGCCCGGGCAGGCCGCCACCATGTCCACCCCCCGGCGCAGGGCGTTCAGCTGCGGCTGCATGCCGACGCCGCCGTACACGGCGGCGCTGCGGATGCGCGTGCCGCGCCCCATCCGGCCGATGGCCTGGTGGGTTTGTTCGGTCAACTCCCGGGTGGGCCCCAGGATCAGGGCGCGGACCTTGCCTTGCGGCCCGGCGAGCAGGCGCTGCAGGATCGGCAGCACGAACGCCGCGGTCTTGCCGGTGCCCGTCTGGGCCAAGCCCATCACATCCCGGCCTTCCATGACCGGAGGGATGGCTTCACGCTGGATGGGGGTGGGTGTGGCGTAGCCGAGCGCTTTCACGCCGGCAGTGATGGATGAATGCAAGTTGAACAGTTCAAAACTCATTGATGTTTCTTCTTTCTTGATGAATGTGTGAATAAAAAAAGCCCATTGGATTCGACAAAAATCCAATGGGCTTGTGACGACTGGATTTTTACCCGACAAATTACAGGTGGTTCGAGCACCTATTCATCTTTATACGCCAACGGGTTCGGATTGTCAACCCCCATTCCGCCCCGGCGCGAAAAACCCGCCGCACTTGCCAAACCGTGCCGCGGTGAATAACAAGTGGTTCACACTGAGATTCAACCCTGTCAAATTGAGGAGGCCACGCATGAACGTCTTCATCACAGGCGCAACGGGATACATCGGCTTCAACGTCGCCATGGCCTATCGCCGGGCAGGCCATGCGGTGTGGGGGCTCACTCGCAGCGAGCAAAAAGCGCAGCTGCTCGCACGGCACGAGATCCGGCCGGTGGTGGGCCGCATGCAGGAAGCCGCGCGGTGGGCGTCGACGGCGAAGAACTGCTCCGTCCTGATCCATGCGGCGGTCGATTACCAGGCCGATACGTTTGCACTCGACCTACAGACGGTTGAATTCCTGCTGTCTGTCGCCCGACAGGGGCCGCAGCCCAAGACGCTCATCTACACTAGCGGCGTGTGGGTTTACGGCAACACCCGGGGCGCACTGGTCGACGAGACCACCCCTTTGGACCCCCCGAAGCTGGTCGCCCGGCGGCCGGCCGCCGAGCAAATGGTGCTCGATGCGGCCGGCGTGCGGGGGCTTGTTCTTCGCCCCGGATGCGTCTACGGCTACCAGGGCGGGCTCACGGGCATGTGGTTTGCGGCCGCGGTCAAGGAGAAAGCGCTCACGGCGGTCGGAGACGGAGGCAACCGTTGGACGGTGGTCCATGCCGACGACCTCGCGGACGCCTACCTGCGCGCGGGTGAAAGCGGGCTGCGCGGCGAGGTTTTCAACATCACGGACCGCTCCCGCTGGAGCGTCGGCGAAATGCTGAACGCGGTGGCCCGCGTGACGGCATATACCGGGAAGACCACGTTTATCCCCGTGGCCGAGGCTTCCAAGACCATGGGCGATTTTGCCGAGTGCTTGGCCCTGGACCAGCACGCGGACAGCCGCAAAGCCGTGCGCCTTCTGGGGTGGCAGCCCAAGCACGGAGGGTTTGTCGACGATGCCGAAACCTACCACCTCTCCTGGCAGGCGGCCAACAGCTGAATTGGGGCTCTGACGAAGTCATGCAGAGGGGATTTCGCGGCTCAGGCAATGCAGGGTCCCCAGCCCCCAGACCAGATCCACCGCGTGGATCCCGATCACTTTACGACCTTTGAACAGCTCCGATAGAATTTCAAGCGCCCGGCCGTCGTTCGGGTCGTTGAAGGTCGGGACCAGCACACACCCGTTGGTGACCAGGAAATTGACATAGCTGGCCGGAAGCCTCAGGTCCTCGAAATCGATCCGGCCCGGCATGGGTATGGGCACCACCTGGGGTTTGGTGTGGTCCTCCAGGCGTGCGCGTTTAAGCCGTTCAAAGTTGTCCCGCAGCCGTTCGTGGTTGATGTCGCTCCGGTTTTTCTCCACGCAGGCGACGACGGTGCTGCGGTTCACAAAGCGGCAGATGTCGTCGACGTGCCCGTGCGTGTCGTCGCCGTCAATGCCCGCGCCCAGCCAGATCACATTGCGGACGCCGAGGTACTCTTTGAAGACGGCCTCGTAGTCCTTCCTGGAGAAGCCCGGGTTGCGCACCTGCGTTTCGTCATCCAGCAGGCATTCTTCGGTCGTGATCAGCGTGCCGGAGCCGTTGACTTCTATGGCGCCGCCTTCGAGCACGACCGGCCTGCCGTGGTAGCGCACCTGCGTCAGCGGGAGGTTCAGGGCGGCGGCCACCGCCGCCGGGATCTTCGCGTCCAGACGGTGGTTCGGGTACTTGGCCCAGCCGTTGAAACGGAATTGCAGCGCCTCGCGCTTGCCGTCGCTGCGTTTTACGACGAGCGGGCCGGAGTCGCGCATCCAACTGCGGTTGGTGGGGAGAATGATGCAGCGGACCTTGCTTGCATCGGCGTGGGCCTGCTTGAGCATTGCGGCCGCGCGGTCGCGGTGCTCCCGGGATTTCACCACCAGCAGAACGGGTTCATGGGGCGCCACCTTCCGGATGATCTCGACGAACGCCCATTTGACGGCGTCATACTTGCCGGGCCAGTCCTTGCCGTCATGCGGAAACGCCAGGAGGGTCGCCTGGTGTTTTTCCCACTCCGCCGGAAGCCGCCGGGTCAGATGGTTCATCGATTCCTTCAGTCAAGGTACCGTTTCAGGATGTCGCCGTAGGCGTCGATGCGACGGTCGCGCAGGAAAGGCCAATTCCGCCGCACGTCCTCCATCCGCTCCAGGTCCACCTCGGCCATCAGGATCTCCTCCTGGCCCGTCGAGGCCCGGGCGATGATTTCGCCCTGCGGGCCGGCAATAAACGACGACCCCCAGAACTCCAGGCCGGGCTGCCCCTCCTCGGGCTGCTCGAGCCCCACGCGGTTGACGGCCGCCACGTAGATGCCGTTGGCGACGGCATGGCCGCGCTGAACCGTCATCCAGGCATCGAGCTGCCGGGCGCCGTGCTCCTCTTTCTCGTGCGGGTGCCAGCCGATCGCCGTGGGGTAGACCAACACGTGGGCGCCGTGCAGGGTCGTGATGCGGGCGGCTTCGGGGTACCACTGGTCCCAGCAGATGAGGGCCCCGATTTTCCCGAACGCCGTGGGGATCGCCTTGAACCCGAGGTCCCCGGGAGTGAAGTAGAACTTTTCGTAAAAGCCGGGGTCGTCGGGAATGTGCATCTTGCGGTAGAGCCCGGCTTGGCGGCCGTCGGAATCGATGAGGTAGGCGCTGTTGTGGTATACGCCCGCGGCGCGCTTCTCGAAGAAAGGCACGACGATGACGGCCCCCGATTCTTTCGCCGCAGCGCTGAACGCAGTGAACGACGTTTGGTGAAGGGGTTCGGCCAGGTCGAAATGCCGCGCGTCTTCCTTCTGGCAGAAATAAGTTGAGCGGTAGAGCTCGGGCAGGCAGATCACCTGCCCGCCCTGCCGCGCGGCCTTCCGCACCCAGGCGAGGCCCTTTTCCAGATTCTGCTCTGGGGGGCCGTTCAGAGCTATCTGCACCAACGCAATGTTGAATTTAGGGATCATGTTGAAAGCCTACTGTTGTGGCGGGAAAAACAAAATTGCCCGTAAGCCGTCGATTCCAGCAACTCGAGGCGCTATTCTGCACAAATTCCACAGCTTGATCAATAGGGTGTTTTCCTTGAGCACATATTGCCGGCATGAGCCGAACACCACGCCCCATGTTTTTCCGGGCCACCCATACTACATACCGCAACCACCACATTAGCGCGGGTGCGCATTGCCGCAAGACATCGCATAGAATGTTTGGATAGGGGTTGACAATTTCACCTTGAAAATTCGGTTGACTCGACCGAAAATTCAAGGTAACACTCGTGGCCATGATCGTACGCTCAGGTGAGATTGACGCCCTTGAACGAATGCTTCAGCACTTCCCAGTGGTGGGCATTATAGGCGCCAGACAAGTGGGTAAAACCACTCTGGCGCGTGCATTTGCAGCGCGTGCCCAGGGAAAGACCATTTATTATGACCTGGAAGACCCCGAGGATCTGGCGCGCCTGGGGGACCCGATGCTCGCCCTCAAGCAGCATGAGGGGCTGGTTATCATCGATGAGGTCCAGCTGCTTCCGGGATTGTTCCCGGTTCTGCGGGTTCTCGCGGACCGCCGGGGCCGTCCCGCCCGTTTCTTGGTATTGGGGAGTGCTTCGCCGGCCCTGCTTCGGCAGAGTTCGGAAACCCTCGCCGGCCGCATCGGCTATCGTCAACTCAACGGCTTCACTTTGGCCGAGGTCGGTCCCGGCGAGCATTACCGATTATGGGTGAGAGGCGGTTTCCCGCGCTCCTATTTGGCTCGCACGCTTCAGGAAAGCGACCAGTGGCGCCGGGAGTTTATCCGCACCTTTCTTGAAAGGGACTTGCCCCGACTGGGCATCAACATCCACGGAACGACCCTTCACCGTTTCTGGTCGATGCTGGCCCATTACCACGGGCAAGTCTGGAATTCTTCCGAGTTTGCGCGTTCATTCGGTGTGGCGGACACTACCGTTCGAAAATATCTGGACATCCTGACCTCCGCCATGGTTGTCCGGCAACTGCCGCCCTGGCACGAAAACATTTCCAAACGTCAAGTGAAATCTTCCAAGGTATACCTTTCAGATTCCGGCTTATTGCATACTCTCCTCAACCAGCGTACGCGGCATGATCTGGAGGGGCACCCCAAATTGGGAGCGTCGTGGGAAGGGTTTGTCTTGGAGCAGATCATCAACCACCTCCAGGCTCAACCCGAAGAATGCTACTTTTGGTCGACCTATGCCGGGGCCGAGTTGGACCTTCTCATCGTTAGGGGGCGCCGCCGGATCGGTTTCGAGGTCAAGCGCACGGTGTCACCCAAGATCACGCCTTCGATGCAGCAAGCGCTCAATGGCCTGAAACTGCAGAGAATCGATGTGATCCATGCGGGAGATGATACTTTTCCACTAAGCCCGGACATCCGTGCCGTATCGGTGGAGCGGTTGTTAACCGACCTCCCAGCCCTCTCCTGATCTATCACCCTCATCGCAGGTACGCCTCAGAAATCCGTATTTTGTCAGTTATGATTCAACGGCGGCTTTCATGTGCGCAAGGTGCTCGCCGCCCGACGAGAGAACAACCGCCTCGATGAGCTGCTGGGCGGTCAGCTCTCCGCCGGCCAGGGCCAGATGCCCGGTGCAGTCCAGCTCGGCGTCCGACAGCCCCGCCACGTAGTCAACAAGGGCAGCACCGTTCCGGCGGAGGACGTCCAGGACCTCTTCGCGAGTGCACTCAGCATGCCGGCGGGCATGCTCGTTGGCCATTCCTGCCAGTTGTTCCATGGTGATCTCCGGCAACTTCCGGCCGCTCACCAGCATGCGGGCCAGGCCGACGGCCTCGAAGTGCCCGGCACCGATGTGGCGGGCGGTCACTCCCACCGGCCATTCCTCCGCGGTGCACACTTTCTTCCAATCTTTTTCCGAGCATCCTTCGACAAAAGCGCTCACATCATCCGCGAACGCACGCAGGCGTTCGGCCAGCTTCTTTGCTCTCCGGTTCATTTCTATCTCCTGTTGAAATTTTTCCCCGTGCGTCGTTTGGACTACGCAACGGACACGAGGCACGATTTCAAGCGGCGCCTTGCCCGAATCGTAGGCGGCGTTGTTTGTTGAAGAATATAGGGTTGAAGACAGCAGCTGAAAAGAGGGCGTCAGCTGTTCAGCATCCTGGAATAAACTTGAAGGTCGTCGCGGCGCTGCCATCCCGACCGCTCCCAGAAAATCTCTCCGAAGGGGTTGGATTGAAAGACGAAGGCGTGGCATTTGCGGATGCCGATTCGCTGCAGGGCCGAGAGGGCTTCTGCAAGCAGGGCACGGCCCACTCCGTTTCGCCGCGATTCTGCTGCGACCGCAAGATGGTGGATGTAGCCGCGGCGGCCGTCGGTGCCGCAGAGGATGGTCCCGATGAGGTTTCCCCCGGATACGACGACGCGGCTCAAACCCGGGTTGCGGGACAAAAATTCGCGGAGCCGGTCCGGACGGTCGGCGTCGCTCAGTCCGAGGCCTTCGGTCCGTTGCCACAGCTGGAGCGCCGCATCGATGTCGCCGGCAACGAATTTTCGAAGCTCAAAACTATTCATGGTCACATCCAACGCCTGGATTGCTCGGTTTAAAAAACGGAAAGGGGCTCTCAGAAAGCGGAGAGCCCCTCTTTGGACTTTTCAAGAATAAAAAGGCGCCAGCCTTTTTATGCGCGCACTTCCTCCTTGACCGACACCGCGATCTTGAAGAGGATCGAGAGCACGAAGAAGCCCAGCGCGTAGACCCCGATGGTGATCAGACCCTCCAGCAGGGTCGGGATGTACTCGTTCACCTCGTGCAGCGGGTTGGGGACGAAGCCGCCCGAGATCATGCCCATGCCCTTGTCGATCCAGCAGCCGAAGAACACGCACAGGCAGGCCACGATGAGCGTTCCCTCGGTTTTGCGCGTGACCGGGTTCACCAGCAGGATGATCCCGATGACCATCAGCGTCATCGACGCCCACATCCACGGCACGTAGGCCCCATGGCCGTGCAGGCCGACGAACAGGTACTTGAGATGGTCCATGTGCTCGGGGATCTGGCTGTAGAAGGCGACGAACACCTCGCACAGCAGGAAGAACACGTTGATGCAGATGGCGTAGGCCACCGTGACGGCGAGCGACTGGATCTGCTTCCAGCCCGGGTCGAAGTTGCTCACCCGGCGGATCACGAGGCACAGCAGGATCAGGAGCGCCGGCCCCGAGGCGAAGGCCGAAGACAGAAAGCGCGGGGCCAGGATGGCCGTCAGCCAGAACCCCCGGCCGGGCAGGCCGCAGTACAGGTAGGCCGTGACCGTGTGGATGCTGACGGCCCAGGGGATCGAGATGTAGATCAGGGGCTTGAGCCAGCTCTGGTAGTGCACCCCCTGCCGTTCGGCCTCGAGCACGTTCCAGCCGATGATGAGGTTCAGGAACAGGTAGCCGTTGAGCACGACCGTGTCCCAGAAGAGCACCGAGTTCGGCGTCGGGTAGAGCAGCACGTTCATGACCCGCATGGGCTGGCCGAGGTCGACCAGGATGAAGGTGATGCACATGACCACTGAGGCGATCGCCAGGAACTCGCCTAGGATCGTCACCTTGCCGTAGGCCTTGTAGTCGTGCAGGTAGTAGGGCAGCACCACCATGACGCCCCCGGCGGCCACCCCGACCAGGAAGGTGAAATTCGCGATGTAGAACCCCCAGGACACGTCCCGGTTCATACCGGTGATGCCCAGGCCGAAATCCAGCTGCTTCAGGTAAACCAGGAACCCCACCCCGGCCAGGCCGAGCAGCAAGACCATCCATCCGTAGTATCGCTTAGACCCTTTTATGGCTAGCTCGAGCATTTTTCACCTCACACGATATAGTAAACCGCCGGCTCGGTTCCCAGGTTGATTTTGCGCCGAAGGGTGTAGTTGGTTCGAATCAGCTTCCGCACCTCGGATCCTTCGTCGAAGAGGTCGCCGAATGCGATCTTGCCCTTCGAGGCCTCGACGCAGGCGGGCAGCTTGCCCTCGGCCAGGAGCTCGTTGCAGAAGTTGCACTTCTCTACGACACCCTTCATGCGCGTAGGAAAGAGCTTGTTGGTTTCCTTGATGAAGGGTCGCGGATCGCGGTAGTTGAAGCTGCGCGCGCCGAAGGGGCAGGCCGCCATGCAGAACCGGCAGCCGATGCAGCGGTGGAAGTCCATCATCACGATGCCGTCCGACTCGCGCTTGAAAGTGGCC
>Ga0079303_10000116_pt1 | contig 17102 bp, 27 predicted proteins | sample Methanogen_OWC_FD_77073 | JGI IMG/M metagenome (GOLD analysis project Ga0079303, IMG submission 77073) | Enriched soil microbial communities from Old Woman Creek wetland in Ohio, USA - Methanogen_OWC | ecosystem: Environmental > Terrestrial > Soil > Wetlands | place: USA: Ohio | collected...
TTTAGTGAAAAGGATTTTGATGAAATTAATTCTTATGAAAATGAACAATATAAAGTAGTAGTTATTGAAAATGAAACAAAGAACAGTGCTATAAGATTAAAAAAAGCCATGATTATTGATAAACAAACACCACCATCTGATATAATTTCAGTAACTATTGTAAAAACCAATCCTATTTCAGTTAGCATTGATAATGCATCATTAATTCGTTGTGACTTTATAACTGATCGTTATTTAAATTCTTCATCTTTTATGTTTTATTATTTTTGTTTAACAATTGTTTTGGGTTTGTTTGGCGCATGGAATCGCAATTTTGATTTTGGCATGTGTGTGTTTATGCTTGTTATGCTTGCACCAATATTTACTTTGGATTTTTCTAGTAGTTTTTTATTAGAAGTAGTAAGTGGTTTGATATTTGTTTATTATTTTGCAATAACCGTATTTTTCATTCATTATTATGATGAAAAAAAATAAATAAAACATTAATAAACATGTTGACAAAGTAAAAAAAGTAAAGTATAATAAAACAGTAGACGCTAACAGCAAATCAAAAATTTTTATTTTAAAAAATTAATGCGTCTAGTTAATTATCACAAAGGGTGAAATTATTTGTTGTTATATGACATTGAGTTTTATGTTTATATTTTTTGTATATTTCCTGTTATTGCTTCGTTGTTTTTGTTTATAATTTGCGCTTTTATATACAAAAAATATATATTCCCTGTTGATGAAACAAAAGAAATTTTGAAACAATTAAAGAAAGCACGTATTATTAAAGAAAAATATGATTTTTAAAAAAATGTGTTGACAAAGTAAAAAAAGTAAAGTATAATAAAACAGTAGACGCTAACAGCAATCCAAAAAAACTTTTCTGTTAAAAAAGCAAAAAATGCGTCTAGTGAACGAGATTAATGTGGTAGTGCAGAGTAACAGATTTTATAAAATGTAAAACAGGACAAATAATTTTATTTATTGTATGCTTAAATATTGACTAGTAATTATTTAAAAATAATATAAAAAATTTATTTTTTTGTTATAACAAAGTAGAGAGATTGTTTATGATAAGTTTTTTATTTAATGAATCAAATTAGTTTATAATATATTCTTATAGACAAGACATTAAATAAAAAAACAATCTTTATATTTTTAAAAAAAAGAAGCTAAAAATATATATAATTATATAAATTTAGTAGAGGTGTGCAGTACGCCAATAAAAGTTACGGTGTAACTCTTTATAAACTTCACAATTTTGATAGTTGTAAAGAACTGTTAAAAACACTTGATATTGCTAATTCTATTGGAGAAAATGTTGGTCATGGCACTGAAAATGGTATTTGGCTGGCTTTTGATGAGATCATTAAATCAAAAGAATCATTTGACCGCATTTTTATTTATTCTGATATGCAAGCTGGTCATGGTGGTTTATATGGATTAAAGTCATCTAAATATCCGATTTGGAAAAATGAAAGAAATAATCGCATGATAGATGTACCTATGTTAATTAAAAAATATCGTGAAACTGTGAATGATAATTGTCATGTATATAGCGTTCAAATTGGTGGGTATTCGGACAATATCATTCCTGAGTTTTATCCTAAAACATCTATTTTGTCTGGATGGTCACAGGAATTATTGAGATTTGCTAGTTTCATGGAACAGGGAAGTTCTAATATTGAAAAAGTGTTTCGTGAAAAGTTTAAAAATATGTTGACAAAATAAAATAAATAAAGTACAATAAAAATGTAGACACTAACAGCAACCAAAAATTCAAGCCGAGTGTCATAGGTTCGAATCCTATCACGGTGCAACACTGTGTAGCTCAGTTGGTAGAGCATCAGCCATAAAAATGTGTCTAGTAAACTCCAATTCACTAAGATAATTTTTTGTCTTCAAATCGCGTGAGATGCCCTTCCGTTAGTTAATAACGCAAAGCCATAAGCATCTGATGGTGATGAGTAGCGCGACTCCAAACAGGTAATGCTGTGGATGAAATGTTAGGGGCGGTTCTGTTGATAGTTGCTTTTAAGCAGTGATGCGATAAGCAAAGGACGGTTCAAAAACCATATCCTATAAACAACAGCAGTGGAAAAGACGGGGCAAATGCTTGGCGGCATTTGCCTGAACATTATCATTCCCTCATAGTTAAATGGAAAATAACATGAATCTTCTAAATTCAGATTCCAAGTTCGATTCTTGGTGAGGGAACCAGTTAACAAAACAACCTATAATTAGGTTGTTTTTCTTTAGCAATTATTTATAAAGGATTAAATAATATGAAAAAAAGACATATGAAAAAATATATACCAAAAGGGACAGAGTATTGTGGCTCATGCAAAAATAGAGTAAAAATTGGTTTAAGAACAGAAGAAGGAATTTATAATCAAGAGCCTTATAAAGAAACATTCATGGCTATTCGATGCCGATTTACAGGTGTAGACAATTTTAATAATTTTGATATAGGGTTTATTGATAGATGTAAAGTATGTAATATCGGTAGAGTATCTACTAAAAATGAATTATTGCAATACCCAAAACAATTAAAATTGAAAATAAAAAAGTTTTGTTTCTATAATTAAAAAAGCAACAACCGTAAATATTAAAAATGTATTTACAATTGTTGCTTTTTATGGTATTATAAATATAAAAGTTAGCATTTTTAAAAATATCAATTATAAAAAAGGAGAAAAAATAATGTCATTTAAAGAAAAAGAAACTCATGAAAGTTTTGGGATGTTACAATTTAATCGCATTTCATCAAATCAAGATAAATATCTTTTTGGTAGTAGTATTGCTAATAATCATACAATTCAATTGACTATTTCAGAAGGTGCTATTTCTAGAGATTTGAATACAGATTGGTATTATGCTGGTAAACAGTATATTGAAGTTGAAATGTCCCAAGTACAATTTGCCGAAGCAATTACTTCTTTGAATTGCGGTTCTGGTGTTCCAGTTACTATTCGTAGATTGGATGGGAAAGAAATTCAAGAATGTCAATTTACTAATAAAAGGATACAATTTGAACAAGAATTTAGAAAAGATATGAAAAACATCGAAAAACAAATGGATGAATTAGTAGAAAAAACTCAGGAAATTTTAAAAAGTAAGAAAAATATCACTGTCAGTGAACGCCAAACAATATTGGAAGAAATACAAGCATTGCGACAGCATGTTGCATCTAATATTCCATATATGTCTGCTACGTTTAACGAGCAAATGGATAAAACTGTAACAGAAGCAAAAGGTGAAATTGATGCTTTTGTTATGAATAAAGTAAACACTTTAGGAATGCAAAAATTAGAAGAGTTGAAATTATTAAACAATAAAACTGAATTGTAATTATGAATATAATGAAAGGTGTGATTTGTTATGAAGGAATTTGAAAATAAAAAAATACGATGTGAAAGTCTTGAAGAGTTTGAGTTGGCGGCTAAAATGTCAAATAACGGTTATCACTATAAAACAATTCCACCTTTTGGCAGTTTTGAAAAAAATCATATATATTATTATTTTACCACAACAAAAGGTTATGAAGTTTATTTTGTTAGAGAAGAAGAATGAGTGTTTTATAAAAGGGAGAATAACAATGATTAATTGTGAAAATAAAAAATGTTGGAAACCAAGATAAATAAAAATATGGAGGATTGATTGAAATGACCAATAAAGAGCAGGGGTTAGAGTTATTGAAGAAAGCAAGTGAATTATTAAGTGATGTTCAAGATTGTCGTAGATATAATGAACATATTGATTGGGCAAGATGTAACGAATTGGAAAATAATATTAATTCATATTTAGATAAAAATAAATAATAACATTGGTTTAACAAATTGATTAATTTGTTACCATACCAAGGGGGAAGGTTTTATGCTAAATATTAAAAAATTAGATGATGGCAATTATTCTATTCGTGATAGTGTAGAAAATAAATTTTATTGTATTTCTTCGTGGGATTACTATGAATCCTTATGGGATTTAGATATGAATTTTATAAGGATTAATTTAAATCAAAAACAGTTTGATTTAAATAATAAAACAAGTGATGATTATCGAAAAGTAGTTATGGCTAAAAATCGGCATTTGAAAGCATTGAAAAAACATTTAGGGATGGGAGTTGAAGTAAAAAAACAACCAGTAGCAATCATTTCTCGTTCTGATGTTGGTAAGACAACTATTAATATTGTTCAAGTTGAAGAAAAGAACGAAACATTGGTTGACGAAAGATATATATATAAAAAAACCCATGTTTTATTTACAAAAGATATTGACCAAGAATTAATTGACCAATATAATAATGAGTTTCAACAATGGAAAAAAAGAAGCAATGAATTGTTAACTGAAATTTTCAAACTATAAAGAATGAATGATTTTGTAAGGGGAGTTGGTTGTGAAATTACTTCGAAATCTGACATTAGAGATTACAAATAAATGTTTGCAAAATTGCATTCATTGTTCAAGTGCGTCTTGTTCTGATTCTTTTGAATGGTTAAAATATCAACAAGCAATGTCTATTATTCATCAAGCTTGCCGTTTGGGATTAAGAAGGGTTTCTATATCTGGTGGAGAACCTTTTTTACATCCACAATTAGATTTTTTAGTACAAGATATGACAAAAACATATGAATTAGATGTAACTGTTTATAGTTGCGGAATTGTTGGGAATGCTAATTGTTTAGAATCAATTTCTACAGAACGTTTTTTGAAATTAAAAAAAGTTGGAGCAAAAAACATTATTTTCAGTCTTCATGGGATAGGTAATGTTTGCGACCAAATGACGGATTGTGAGAATAGTTTTAACCTTATCGCTCAATCAATAAAAAATGCTATAGAAGCAGAATTTAAACCTGAATTACATTTTGTCCCAACAACGATCAATATAAATGATTTTCAAAATGTTGTTGAATTTGTATATAACTATGGAATAAGAAAAATTAGCATTCTTAGACTTGTTCCACAAGGGAGAGCAACTATATCTTTAGTACCAAATGGTGATGAAATTGTGGAATTGTTAAATAATGCTGATGCATGTTGTTTGAAATTTCCTGATCTAAAAATCAGAAAAGGTCATCCTTGGAAAGTATTGGTTGAATGCAATTGTGATAACACACAATGTATGGCGGGAGAAGATAAACTTGTTGTTATGGCTAACGGAAAAGTTCTTCCATGTGAAGCATTTAAATTCAAGTTTGAGTCTGCTCCAATTATTTCAGATTCTAATCTTCAAAAGATTTGGGATGAAGATGAATTATTAGAAAAAATTCGTTTATTAAATTTAGTAAAAAAAGAAATTATTTTTGAAAAACAATGGAGGAATGGTAAAAATGAGTGAAGCATTTATTAAATTATTATAACTTTGGAGTGAAATGCAACCTTGGCAAGTTGGACTAGGCGTTCTTTATGTTTTATGTTTTGTGTGTAGGACGTATCATTTTTATGATAATGCTATGCAATATGGCGTTAAACAAGGTTATCGTGTTACTATGTTTGGCAATGATGGGTATTTGAGATTATGGCATTTAATTCGTATTGTTTTTGATGTACCAATGGCAATTACAGGATTGTTTCTTCCATTTATTAAAAAAACATTTACGCTGAAAATCATGAAATTAAAAGACATGTAAGACAATGAATTAAAAGGGGGAAACATTATGCCTTTAAATGAACATGAAAATACAGTGAAAGAATTAATAGATTCATTTCGTAAAATGTGTGATTTCATTGAGCAAACAGATGAAATTGGGTGTGGTAAATGCCCTGTTTTCAATGCCTGTTTTTACAAAGATAAGCATAAAGGTTTAAAAGCATTAATGAATGAATTGAATATTGAAAGTTAAATATAAGGATGTGCAAAAATGACATTTTTTGTTTCGATGTGTGGTATTGGCGGTTTATTACTACTTATTTCTGTGTTTTTTTTCGACCATGATTATGATGGATTGGGAGGGTTTATCAGTTTAAAAATAATTAGTGTTTTCATGGCATCTTTTGGTGCAGGTGGTATGTTGTATTTAAACAGTAATGATTCTTATCCATTTGCATTAGCGGCTGGTACAATTACTGGATTGATTATGGTTTTGTTAGCTAGATTTTTATTCAAAATAGTATCATCACAACAATCTTCATCAACCACTTTAGCACAAAATTTCATAGGTTTATTGGGTGAAGTGAAAATCGATATTCCTTCAAACGGAATAGGGGAAATAGTTGTTTGTACACAAGGGAAACAAATTTATCTTCCTGCTAGGTCATATGATAACCAAGCAATAAAAATCGGCACTTCAATTAAAGTGCTTTTATATAATAGTTCAAATGCAATTGTTGAAAAAATTTAAAGGGGGAAATCAATTTTGTTTAATGAGTTTTTGGTTCCTGTTGTTGGCATTGGAGTTCTTCTGATTTCTGTGTTGTTGTTGTTTAAAATTGTTTCAAATTATTATTTGAAAGTTCCACCAAACCAAGTAGCAATTATTTATGGTAGAAAAAATAAAACTAAAGATGGCGTTGCTGGTTATGAAATGCTTACAGGTGGTTCACGATTAATTATTCCAATTTTAGAATCAGTTGCTTATCTTGATCTTAGTGTTTCATCTATGGAAATTGATGTTGTTAATGTTCCAAATAAAGATGGTGTACTTGTAAATGTAAAAGGGAATGCTAATGTTAAAATTCTTGGTGATAATATTTCATTAAGTGCATCTTGCGAACGATTTTTAGGAAAGACAAAAGAAGAAATCAATACAATTGCACATCGTAGCTTAGAAGGTCATTTACGGGCGATCATTGGACGGTTAACTGTTGAAGAAATTGTTTCTGATCGTGCCATTTTCAACCAAAAAGTTTTAGAAGAAGCTGGCGAAGATTTGAAAAAACTTGGTTTGGGTGTTGATTTTCTAACTGTACAAGAAATTACAGATGAGAACGGATATGTAAAATCGTTAGGACAAACACGTACAGCGGCAGTAAAAAGAGATGCAGAAATTGGTAAAGCAGAAGCAGAAAAAGAAACCGTTATTCAAACTACTACTGCTAAAATGGAAGGTCAAAAACGTGCTGCTGAAAATGTCGCTAGAATTTCAGAAGCAGAAAAAGAACGTGATGTAAAACAAGCTTTATATTTTGCCGAAACTGAGAAACAAAAAGCTATATCAGAACAAGCGCGGCCTTTAGCAAGCGCACAAGCGCGTCAAGAAGTTATTACTCAGGAAATTGAAGTAGACCGTGTAAGAGCAGAAAAAATGGCTGTTGTTGCTTTAGCAGAAGCAAAAAAGACAGAAAATGAATTGCTTTCTACTGTAATTAAACCTGCCGAAGCGCAAAAAGGTGCTGACATTATTAATGCAGAAGCAAATAAATCGGTAACTATTCAAAATGCCGAAGGTGAAAAGCAAAAACGTGAACTTGAAGCACAAGGTAAAGCGGCAGCTATTCTTGCAGAAGGTGAAGCAGAAGCTAAAGTTATTCAATTGAAATTAGAAGCAGAAGCTGTGGGTATTTCCGCTAAAGCTGATGCTTATAAGAAAATGGATAGTGTTGGTCAACAGTTGCAAATGCTTGAAAAATTCGGCGAAGTAGGCCCATCATTGTTGGATGGCATTTCTAAAATTGTTGCAGAAGCGGCTAAACCTCTTGGAAATGTTGGCGAAATTAAAATTCTTGATCTTGGTGGTAATGATGGAAAAGGTGGAGCGGTTAACAAATTTGCAAATATTGTCCCGTCAATGTTGTTGCAAATGTGCGAAACGATGAAGTCATCTGGATTTGATGTAGAAGATTTGCTGAAAAAAGCAAATATTAAACAACAACAAAACACTATTGAAATAGAATCAAAACCTGTTCCTGAACCTATTGTAAATGAAGTGGTTAAAAAAGAAGAACATGTTGAATCGGAAATTAATCCTGATGTTACAAAAATACTGGAAAATATTACTCCTGAACAAATTGAATTAATTAAATCATTTATGAAAAAATAAAAATAAAAACGCCGAAGTATAGAAAAGCTTCGGCGTTTTTTGTTTACATTTGATTAAATATGTGATATAATGATAAAAGAATTGTTTTTTAAATATAAAAAACATTATTTGGAGGGAATTAATTATGACAACTGACAGTTTTAGCAAAGTTATTTGGGAAATACAGTGCATTATTGATTCAAAAGAACCATTGCCTTATTCTTTGGTTGAAAAATATGAACAAGAACGACTTAAAGATCAAAGATCAAATCTAGAACATGCAAATAGAAAAACAAGTTTTATGACGAGTTTAATTATGCCTGTACGCTTGCATAGAAAATAGTGAAAAATATTTAGCAATTGATAAAAAGGAAAAATTTTAAATGTTTTTGAGTGCTTGGTATAATCTAATAAAGAAAGATAGGTGTTTATTTTGGAAATAATTAAAAATAACAAAAATCAAGTTTTGAATATTAATGAAGATGTTCTTGGAGTCTTTGAAGAAATATTGGAAGATGAAAAATTATCTTTAACAACAGGTAAATTAGTGGTTAAAAATTTGGTTATTTTTAAAAAACAAAAAGCATTTATACATTATGATTTACAAGCTTTGCATAAGCAACGAATACCAGTTGCATTAAAAAGCGAAGGGAAAGAATATGTTGATTGTTGGCTAAGTGAATATAGTGATGAAGTTGATAGTACAGAAGAAATGTCTATTACACCTAAAGCGACATTGATATATTGTTTTGAATCGTTATAATTTTGTATTGTTAAAAGTCAATCAACATGTTATTGTATAAGATAAATACTAAGGGGGAAGAGTGGATTTTGTTTAATTTTTCTAAAAAAGTAGCGTTAATTGATTTAAAAGGTGTTATCTCTGATGGCGGTAAAGATATTACAGAAAGACATTTAGAAGCTATTTATGATATTGCGGATAGCAAAAAATATTCTGGTATTATTCTTCGTATAGATTCTCCCGGTGGCGCACCTGCTTTATCCCAAGAAATACATGAAGCCATTTTTTATGCAAGGGAACAAGATAAAGTGGTAATTGCATCTGTTGGTGGATGTGCTGCATCAGGTGGATATATGATTGCGTCTGCTTGTGAAAAAATATTTGCATCATCTACTTCTATTATTGGGAGCATTGGAGTAATTATGCAACTTCCTAATTATACAGGATTAGCACAAAAGCTTGGAGTAAAAATGGTAACTGTTAAAAGTGGAGAGAAAAAAGATGCAGGAAATCCTTTTCGGGAAATGAGTGATGAAGAAAAAGATTACTTCCAAAATTTATCTTCTATTGTATATAAAGAGTTTATTGATATTGTAGCTAAAGGTAGAGGTAAACCATTAGATGAAATAAAGGAAATAGCAGAAGGTAAAATATATGATGGTAGAACTGCTTTGAAATTAGGTTTGATCGATGAGTTAGGTGGATATAAAGATGCATTAGATAGTATGTATGAACTTTTAGAAACAGATAAAATTACATTTGTAGATAAAAGTGTAAAACAAAGATTCAATATTAGAGAGTTTTTAGGTATTGAAGCAATGTTTGAAAAAATGTTTTATACTACTATTAAAATGTAAAAATAGGGGAATTTTTCCCCTGTTTTTTATTTACATTTTCAATTGTTTATGGTAAAATACAATAAAAAACTAAGAGGTAAATATTGTGAAGAAAATTTTATTTGTTTTTTTATTTTTGGCGTTTTTTGATGTAAGATCAACTTATGCTTATTGTGAGATCATTTCGCCAAAAATCAATCAAGTAGCTATTGCCTTAGATATTAGTAGACCACAATTGAATATAATTGTTGTAAAAAATGAATCAAGCATTATCCCGTTTTATGTTTTGATACATAGGTATGATAGAATTAATGACAAAAATGTTGTTTTAAAAATAAAGTATTTAATCTATGAACAGTATTATATTGTACAAATTCCAAATTACAAGATGTTTGTTGAAAAATAGTTTACAAAATTTAAATTTTATGTTATATTAAAAAGAAAAAAGGAGTGGTTGTATGAAAAAAAATCTTTTTAGTATGTTGGTTGTTTTAGTTTTATTATTTAGTGCAAAAGTAGAAGCCTATTATCCGGTGCAACCTATGGATTTGTTGAATAATATCAATAATAAAGGGTATAATTTTCAGTCTTCATTGTCAAAAAATCAACCGCCAAATCGTATGCCAGCATATTTTTGTAGCAGTTTAGATTATCCTCAGTTCACATTAATGTTTGTAGCTAATGCAACAAGTAAATATACATTTGATGCATATATGCAAGTAAATGTAAAATATGCAGAAAGAAATGGTTATGTTGCAGATGCAGTGTTAGTAAGAGCGGTAGATATTTATAATAATGCAATTCGAAACGAAATGGGTGGTATATTTTTTAGAGAAATTGCTTATCGAGAAGTTATTAATTATAAAAATGCGGTCATGCAGGGGCAAAATCCCAAACCATTAGTTATTAACACAAGAGAAGTGGATGGTGGAGTTTTTTATTCACAAGTAACTTTTCAAACAAGGCAAAATGATGTATTAATAAAGATAGGGAATTTCTACTATGCAAACGATTGATTTAAATAGTAATAAACCGATAAGTTATGAAGAAGTCATTAGGTGTAAAAAACAGGTTGAGCATTTAGTTAAATTATTAACTACAAATGATAAAGAAAGTCAAAAAAATTCATTGAATTTGATAGATGAAATTTTTGCTGATATGGTAAAAAAGAAACCTTTTCTTGTACCTGTTTTTGAAACTACAACGACATTAAGGAATTTTTAAAAACAAAATATCCCTGTAGCTCAGTGGAGTAAGGGGGAATTTTGTACTGATAAAGATAAAATAATTAACAAACAAAAACACAAGATTGATTTCTTGTGTTTTTTGTTTACTATTTTTAAAAAATGTGGTATAATTAAATAAAAAAGGATTTGGATAAAATGTATATCGGAAATGTTTTTAATTATAAAGTTAATTTCCCATTAGATAATGAAATAGTTATAATTATAGGTGAAAATGGTAGTTATAAAACAAAAACAATTGAATGTTTAAATGATTTTTTACTTAAAAATAATGAAGATGTTTTTTTTATAGATGAATATCGCAGTAGAAATTATGATTTTTCTAATTTAGAAAAAATGAATGAACGAATAAAAAACATTAGTATGTATTTAGTGCTAAATGGTGAGTATAAAAAGTATAATCATCTAATTGAAAGAATTGAATATGCTATAGAAAAAATAAAAAAAGGAAGTTGTTTGAGTGATGGTGAATTTGAATTAGTGCGTATTTTTTCATGTTTAAATACAGAAAAAGATATTAAAAATTTAACTATCATTTTAGATCAACCTGAAATACATTTGCATTTATCAATTAAAAAACATTTGATTGAGTTTTTAAATGAATTTGGGTTTAAAAGAATTGTTGCTGTTACACATTGTCCATCTATAATTGGTGGTTTATTTAAGCATATTGTTAGTATTAAAGATATAATTGATTATAAAAACAACTAGGAGAAAAAAAATAGTTTGCAAGATATTGTTTTTTTGTTATAATAAAAATGTAAGGAATCAGTTAGACTGTTTTCTGTAAAAACATGTGAAAGACCGTGATAACCTAAATATGGTTTTGTTTTTCCTTATATGAAATCATAACAAGCCAGAAGCGTATGCTGGTGAGAGTAGCGGGACTTCCAAATATGTAATTTACAAATATTGTATTAATCATATTTGAAAATATTTGGAAGAAGTATGGGTTTAACCTGTCGATATTTTTTAGAAGACAAGGAAGTCTTTAAATGAATATGGATGTTCAAATAAAAAGAGATTATTGAACTCTAATAGGTAATATGATCTTATAAACGACAGCGGAGTTTTATTGAGTTATTTTATCCCAATAAAACCGGATTAACTTCGGATGCGGAAGTTAATCGAATATAAAAATATCATTGTGCGTGGTCATTTAATAAAAATACAATCGTTGAAGGATTTGTTAATTAAATGAAGGAGTTGTTTTTAAAATGAAACAATGGAAAAATGATATATTACAAAGTTATATGATGGTTGGAAAATCAAAAACAGAATCTTTAATTACAATGTATCATAATGAGCAACTATCATTTAAAGAACTTGAAAAAGAATTGAATTTGACTACCGATGAAACAAATTTATTGTTATACTTATATGATATAAAAAACAGTGAATGTTTTAAAACAATTAAAAATTGTATATCAGAAGATATTCAAAACCAATTAATTAAAGAATTTTTGATTATAAAAAAAGATTATGATTTAAATGATAATTATCGTTTTGCTATTGTTGGTAATAAAGATCAAGAAGATGAATATTGTAAAATACAAAAATGTGGTTGTTGTGGTTTTTATGATGAAGAAATTGAAATTGCAGGGATTAAATTTAAAGTAGGTTTCAATTATGGACATTAAAATAAAATGGTGGCAAAAAATATATCACCGTTGTAATTTTATTAATTTAAAAAAAACAATAAACATTAATGATTTTGCAGAACACGCTTTAAGAACACATCGATGCAGTATTTGTGGTGAATATAATTATAAAAACAACATTCATGAATTAATTATTGATAAAGAAAAACTATATAATTCTTTATCTTTGAAAGAAAAATATTTGTATATAATTATGTTTATGTTTGGTAAATCTGGTGCAAAAAATATGTCAATTAAAAAAAATCTCACTGATTCGCAAGGTAATAGTTTTGATTTTCTAACTGAAGACTATTTAAAAACATTATTAATAGAAGAAAATATATCTGAAAAATATATATTTGAAATTTTAAGTGTTTATCAAGAATTCATTAATGCAAAGGCAAAAATTATTAATTTTGTTTTTGAAAATAATTTCAAATTCTTGTCTGAAAAAAGCTATATAAAAAATCCAGAAGAAATGGGAGAATATATTTATTATGATAAAATAATCAACAAACAAGTTGATATAAAGGAATTAAAAATAGAAATGGTAGGCAAAATAATTGATGAATTCAAAAGAACCCAAAGAAGAACAAGAAAAATTATTGTCAACATTGGATAAAACAAAAATGGTTTTAGTTTGGCGAAAAGATTTGAAAGTCAGAAAAGGAAAAATGGCGGCACAATTAGCACATGCATCATTAGCTGTTTTTAGTAATCGAATGTCAAATAAATGTGGTTTAACATATTCGATAGAAATTACCGATGCTATGCAATTGTGGTTAAATGAAAGTTTCAAGAAGATTGTTGTTGGTTGCGAAGATGAGACAGAATTATTATCTCTTTATGAACAAGCTAAACAAGCAAACATTCCTTGTGTACTAATAACCGATGCTGGTCATACTGAATTCAAGGGAATACCAACAAATACTTGTATAGCAATTGGGCCTGATTATAATGAAAAAATTGATAAAATAACAAGTTGTCTCTCGCTGATGTAGTAAAAATATATTATAAAGATAAGGGGAAATTTATTAATGCCAATTTATACTTTTAAATGTAAAGAATGTGGACATGATTTTGAGGAAATTACAAAATGTGGTGTAGAAGAAATAGAATGCCCACAATGTAAACAAAAAGCGTTTAAAACAATGGATAGTTATTTAAGTGCGGCAGTAGGATTACCTAATGGTCATATTGCATGTAAACCTGCTATTGATAAAGCAAAACGCTTATATCGTGATAATGGAATTAAATTAAATTAAAGAAATGGGGTCTGTGGTGTGGCTTTTTTTGATTTAACCACAATAGTTGTTGGTTGCATTTCAATTGTGTTTTTTTTGGTTGTTGTTGCTATATCATATTGTTCTTCACCAGCAAGAGAAAGTGAATCTTTAAATACAAAACTAAAGTCTTCAAATATAAATAGAAATTCTTCACACTTAACGAATTCTAGTTCCTCTTCTGTGGTGCTTGGAACTGTTGTAGCTAGTAGTATTGTTATAGATCACAATAGTCATATTGGTGGTTCAGAGTGTTCATGTGATTGTAATAGTGGTGTAGGTTGTGCAGGTGCGTGATTATTTCAATATTCAATGGCATATAACCGAAGATTGTAATTTAAGTTGCAAACATTGTTATCAACAAACTAATAAAAATCCTAAATCATATAATGAATTAATAAAAATGTTAGATGAAATTGAATCATTAATTAATGACGAATCTAAAAAAAGAGGAAAATATTTGGCAAGAAAAATGTCATTAACTGGTGGTGAACCATTGTTATCGCCATTTTTTTGGAATATCATAAAAGAAATAAAAAAACGCAATTTTAAATTAATCGTTTTAACTAATGGAACTTTAATTACAAATGAAAATGCTATGTTGTTAAAAGAATCAGCAATACATATACAAATTAGTTTAGATGGTACAGAAGAAATAAATGATTCTATTCGTGGAAAAGGTTCATTTGCTAAATCTATTAATGCGTTATCTATTTTGGATAAATTAGGTATTGAAACAGTTGTTTCTTTTACAGCGAATAAAAATAACTTTTTAACATTTTATGATTTAGCTGAATTTTTATCAAAACAAGAATTTAATCATGTTGGTATTTGGTCAGATAGAATGATTCCTTTTAATAGTGAATTAGAAACATTAAATCAAGAAGAAACAAAACAATTGTTCAAGTTGATGAAAAAAGCTAAAGAAGATTTTGAAGGTAAGTTAAAAGTAGTAAAAATGCAACGTGCTTTACAATTTTTAGAGTGTCCTTCAAAGCCATATAAATGTCATGCTGGCAATTATTTTTTAACTATTATGCCTAATGGAGATGTGTATCCTTGTAGGAGGATGCCGATTCTAGTTGGTAATGTATTTGAAACACCATTGGTAGAATTATATAATAATGATGAATTGTTAAAACTGTTAAGGCGAGAAGATGTTTATCCAAAAAAATGCATTAATTGTAATTACAAAAAATCATGTAATGGTGGTTCAAAATGTTTAAATTTTGCTTTAGAAAAAACTCCATTTAGTAAAGATATTGGATGTTATTTAGAATGGAGTTGATATCTTATTAATGATAGATTTTAGTATTTGTAAATTAACACAAAAAAAAGATATATTGTTTATTTTAATGGTAGAACGTTAAAATATAAAGATAATTGTGTTTTTTATATTAACAAATTAAATCGACCACAAAAGATTTGCGAATTAAATGATGAATTAGAATTAGGCAGTTACTATGTTATTCTTTTCCAATCACAACAAGAAGCAGAAAAATTCATTGAAAAAATAAAACCATTGATAATTTTAGAATTGTTTTCTTAAAAGCACATTTAAACATGTGCTTTTTTGTTGGATATAAATTTTAAATGTAAAATTATTTTATTTCTAGGAGATAAAAATTAAATAATTTAAAAGGTGATAAATATGGCAAAAATATTAATAGTCGATGATGCCGCTTTTATGAGAATGATGTTAAAAAACATTTTAGAACAAAATGGTCATGAAGTTATTGGCGAAGGTGTTAATGGTAAAGATGGTGTAGACAAATACAAAGAACTTATACCTGACCTTGTTACTATGGATATTACAATGCCAGAAATGATGGGAATAGATGCAGTAAGAAATATAAAAAAAATCAATCCAAATGCTAAAGTTGTTATGTGTAGCGCAATGGGGCAGCAGGGCATGGTAGTTGAAGCTATTCAAGCAGGTGCAACTGATTTTATTGTTAAACCTTTTCAACCAGAGAGAGTTTTAGAAGCTATTAAAAAAGCATTACAATAGAGAGAAATTTCAATTTCTCTCTTCTTGTTTTTTTAAAAAACTATTGACAAAACGAAATGTTTTTACTATAATAATATATGTAGATGAGGTTTGAAAATCTTAAATTATTAAAAGAAGATGGGAGAATTAAAAATGTACATTAGACAAAAACCAACTTGCGTAGAGACTGTTCAGGGTAACAAAAAAACTATTGTTGATGAAGCGAACAAACTGGTAATCACAATTATTCATGACAAAAAATGGGGGAAACGTTTTAAAGGTAAAGTTGTTTGCCGTGAAGGTGATGAGTTTGATGTAGCTGTTGGTGCGAGAAATTCCGAACTTACTGCTAAAATTTTCAGGGAAAGATATAAACGCAACAAATTTAAGCAAGCTATTAAATATATTGAAAAACTAAAAGAAGATTATCAAAAAAAGTGTGATGAGTCTAGAACTCGTCAAGATGAATTGGAATCTGAACTTGGTTATAAATTTAATGATTTTGCAAAAAAATAAATAATAAATACATTTAATTAATAACTGCGATTATTAAAATGTGCAAAAAAAGACTAAATATTTTAATTTAGTCTTTTTTATGTATTGTAAAAAACATTATTATCATATATAATCATTAAAGAAGATGTTTTGTTTTATCAAAACAAAAATGAGCAATTTTAAAAGGAGCTGTTTACATAAAAATGACTTGTATTGCTGGATTGGTACATAAGGGAAATGTTTATATTGGTGGAGACAGTGCAGGAGTTGCAGGACAACAAATTATTGCAAGAAAAGATGAAAAAGTATTTAAAAATGGAGAATTCATTATTGGTTTTACCAGTTCGTTTCGTATGGGTCAGTTATTAAGATATAAATTTACTCCACCAGAAATTAAAGAAGGTCAAGATTTGTTTGAATATATGGTAAAAGACTTTGTTGAAGAAGTGAGAATTTGCTTTAAAACTGGTGGGTACACATCGATGATTAATACAAATAATGAACGTGGCGGTACTTTTTTGATTGGCGTAAGAGGAAGGTTGTTTGAGATTGATTGTGATTTCCAAGTAGGCGAAAATCTTTGTGGTTTTGCATCAGTTGGTTGTGGAGAAAGTTATGCGTTGGGTGCTTTAGATGTAAACACAAAACTAAAACCTAAAGATAGAATTATACAAGCATTAGAAACGGCTAGTAAATTCTCTACTGGTGTTTGTGCGCCGTTTATGGTTTTATCTAATGAATAAAATAGAATATCTTTTAGTTTGTTTAACTGAAGAATGCTCAGAAATACAAAAAGCTACTTTGAAAGCACTTAGATTTGGTTTAGATAATGGCAATCCTTATAAAATGCATTTTTCTTCTAATAAAGAAGATATTTTAGCTGAATATATAGATTTGTTAGCTGTTTTTGAAATGTTAGAAGAATT
>Ga0079303_10000117_pt1 | contig 17068 bp, 13 predicted proteins | sample Methanogen_OWC_FD_77073 | JGI IMG/M metagenome (GOLD analysis project Ga0079303, IMG submission 77073) | Enriched soil microbial communities from Old Woman Creek wetland in Ohio, USA - Methanogen_OWC | ecosystem: Environmental > Terrestrial > Soil > Wetlands | place: USA: Ohio | collected...
ACCAGGTAGTCGCGTGCGCCTTCGGGCGTGCTCTTGCAGAGTATCGGAGTTTCGATTTCCAGGAAGTTGTTTACGTCCATGAAATCGCGGACAGACTTGACGATTTTGTGGCGCATGGTCATGATGCGCGTCATCGAGGGCGTGCGAAGGTCGAGATAACGATATTTAAGCCTGATATTCTCGTCGACGGCCATTCCGTCGTCAACGTAGAAGGGCGTCGTCTTCGCTTCGTTGAAAATCTTGATGTCGGAAGCGACGAGCTCGATCTTTCCGGTCGGGAGGTTGAGATTGACGGCATTGTTGGCGCGCGTCACGATCTTTCCGGTAATCCCTACGACGAATTCTTTTCTGACCGGCGTCGCCTTTTCGAAAGATTCCTTCGAGACCTTCGGATCGAGGACGACCTGGCATATGCCGTATCTGTCGCGGATGTCAAGAAAGGTCAGATCGCCGTGATCGCGTCTTTTGTGGACCCAGCCGCAGATGGAGACGGTCTCGCCGAGGTTTTTTTCGGTGAGCGTTCCGGCTCCGTGTGTCCTCTTGAAACCTGTGTAGTTGTCGAGCATATCGAAAAGTTCTCCTTATATATTATATTTATTGAATATTTTATTCTTTTGGATTTTTCGGGGCGCCCGTTTCGCGACGGATTTCAGCCGCCATTGCGCGCCCCGGAAAAAATGAAAAAATCAATTCTTAATTAGACCCCGCCGCCTTTGATTTCAGATAACTCACTATATTTCCGGATGAGATTTTCTCCTGCGAGTGGGCAGTGAGGTCTTTTACCGTGAGGTTTTCCGAAGTTACCTCGTCGCTGCCGATGACTACGGCGAACCTGGCGCCTAACTTGTCTGCGTCCTTGAAATGGCTTCCGGCCTTTTTTTCGGCAACCGCCATCTGGGCTCCGATGCCTTCGAGCCTCAGGTCCCACAGCAGCTTGAACGAATAATCGAATTCGCCGGCGGAAAGAGGTATTATATAAACATCGGGCGGTTTTTCAAGCTCGAGCTTGATGTTCTGGCTTTTGATCGCTATGATGATTCTTTCGATTCCCATAGCGAAACCCACGGCCGATGTTTTCGGCCCGCCGAGCTCGTCGACGAGATTGTCGTATCTTCCACCGCCGCCGAGGGCGTCCTGGGCGCCCAGGTGCTTGGAGGTGACTTCGAAGGCCGTCCGCGTGTAATAATCGAGGCCGCGCACCAGGGTTTTCGTCAGCGTGTAGGGAATGCCGACGTCGCCGAGGGCGGCGACGACCTTGCCGAAGTGGTCGGCGCAGCCGGAGCAGAGGTTGTCGACCATGAAAGGCGCGCCCGAGACGGCTGCGGCGCACGACGGGACCTTGCAGTCGTAGACGCGCAGCGGATTGATTTCGAGCCTCTCGCGGCATTCGGCGCAGAGGGACTCTTTTCTGGCCGACAGATAGGCGATGGCTTTTTCCCTGAAAATGGGCCTGCATTCAGGGCAGCCGATGGAGTTGAGCTTCACGTCGAGATCGGACAGGCCGAGCTTTTTGAGAAGCAGGTATAATATCTGGATGACCTCCGCGTCCACGTAAGGCGAATCGGTGCCGAAGCATTCGACGCCGAACTGATTGAACTGGCGCAGCCTTCCTTTTTGAGGCCTTTCGTAGCGATACATCTGGCCGAAGTAATAAAATTTGAGGAAAGGGGCGCCTGCGCCGGTCATGTTATGTTCGACGACGCTGCGAACGACCCCGGCGGTGCCTTCGGGCCTCATCGTCATGGAGCGCTCGCCTTTATCGTTGAAAGTGTACATCTCTTTTTTTACGATGTCGGTGGTGTTGCCGACTCCGCGGACGAAAAGCTCGGTCTTTTCGAGGATCGGTGTCCTGATTTCGGTGTAACCGAAAATGCGCATCTGCTCGCGGATCATATTTTCGATATAATGCCAGACGCGAATATCGGGGTAGAAAATGTCTTCCATCCCCTTGACCGCGGTTATTTTATCCAATGGATCACTTCTCCTTCTTGTTCACGAACCAGTAGCCGCACACGTGCTTGAGGTGAGGGAAAAAGTCCTCTTCGCTGACCGGATATAAATGGCACACGTAAGGCTTGTGCTGATGGATTTTGCAAAGGTTCTTTCCGCCGACGCGAAAAAGCATCGGGCACGGAACGAAGGCCTGGCAGCATTTGCCGCAGCCGAGGCACTCCCCTTTTCTATTTTTAAGCGTTTCCTTGGCCTGTTCGCGCTTGAAGTAATACAAAAATCTCCGTTTAACCTGCGACTTTAGCGACGCGATCATTACTCTGGCCGGATTCATTTGTTCCTCCACCTGTTAAAATTGAATAAATGACAGTCATATATTATATTATATATTACTTGTATTTTCAAGAAAATTTTAGGATGCGGCCTGCGCGCCCGGGACGCTCGCACTTCGGCAGGAGTCGCGGAAGGCAATCGTCAGTTGGATTCTTCGCGGTAATTGCCGTCGGCGGCGTAGACCTCGAAGGCGTAAAAGGCGTAAGGAACGGTGAAAAGGATGGCGGTCATGCCCAGGCTGAAATCCACGAGCCCGAGGGAACTGATCAACAGCATCATCGCGAAGAGAGAGAGTATGAGGCTGTAAAAGGTTCCGTGGACGTTCCTGCCGATATAGAAGAAGATGAAGCCGGGAAGGAAGGCGGATAAGAAGATGAGCGCCTTTCTGTCGTACTCGTAGAAAACAAGCACGGCGTATCTGTGATTGTCGGCCGGGTCGACGGGCGAAAGGCAGGCGTTGCACCTGCCGACGCTTACGCGGCACCGGGCGCAGGAAATCCCTCCGCATGAGCAAAGGGCGGCTGGATTGCGTTCGGTTATGAATTGGGCTTTTTTGATTATCCCGAAGAATACTATTATGAAAAGGATGTTGACGAGCACGGCGATCATGAAAAGCGGATTGCTTCTGGCCGGCGAGAAAAAAGCGAAGTAGAGGTCGTCGTCGTCGATGAATCTGATATCCGAGTCGGGTTTGGGGATGCGCGACTTAAGGAACGAATATGAAGGGATCCGCCCGTAATATTTCATCGCCCCTTCCCTGTCGTTGACCGTCAATTTAGCCACGCATGATATATAGGCGTAGAAATCGTATGAATAAGTTTTTTCGGCGAGAACGGACCTGACCAGGTCGGGGAATTCCACGAGGGTGCGGGGCGAGTGGGCGAGGCCGTTCAGGGCGCAATATTCCAGGGGATTTTTCAGATATGTGACCGAATCGGACACGAACCCCATGACTTTTCCGAATCCGGTGGAGAAGTAACAGTAAAAAATTATTAAAATAAGCGACGATATGACGCTTCTTGTCATATACGACAGATATTTTTTTTCGGTCGAGTTGAGATATGGCCCGACCGAAAGCGATGAAACGTCGATGTCGAGCTCCGAAGCTTCGTGTTTGAGAAGCCTTCTGTATTTGGTGTATATCGAGCCGAAGAAAACGAACTGCATGAATATGAAGGATAGAAAGAAGACCAGCGCCACCTTCATAGAGTACAGAATATTCTCGGGCGAGAAACATTCCAGGTAGAAAATCGAAAAAAGCGAGGATGCGGCCATTCCTATCCTTAATTCGTGAAGATTGAGAATGAGTTGATAAAAATAAGCGCGTTTATATTTCTGGGAGAACTTGAACGATTCGGAAAGGAGCCTTTCGGCTTCTTCGGGTTTTTCGTTCATGATATCGGCCGCTCTGTCGGTTAGAAGCATCGCGACGTATTTCGATTCGTAAAGGGAATTTTTTTTTAGCGACGAAAGAAGGTCGGAACAGATTTCGGCCGCTTTTTTTGGATTGGCTTCGATGCCGGCGATGGCGCTGGAAATTTCCGGGGTTCTGAAAATGGTGTCTACCGAGCGGATTCTGTCGTCTACTGACCTTATCGCGAAGACGAGGTTGAGCCCCGCGAATGTAGTGGCGAAGAGCACAATGGTGACGATTATTATGTGGTTTAAAAGGAATATGCCGATTCTTTTAAAAACCCGGTTCATGAAGCTGCCTTTCAGAATTCGTATTTATGTCCCCGCATGGCCCGGCCATAATTATGTCATATCGCCGCTTTTTTTTCAAGAAGAACCTGCCGGAAGATCAATTATATGCCAATTAAAAATAGGCCGTTCGGAGAACGGCCTATTTTATAAGGATCGCATGGTTTTTCAATTCGTTGTTTTACTTGGCGTATTCGATGGCGCGCATTTCCCTGACGACCACTATCTTGATCTGGCCAGGGAATTCGAGTTCCTTTTCGATGCGGGCCTTGATGTCGTGGGCGAGTTTGGCGGAGGATGTATCGTCTATTGCTTCTGGTTTTACGATGACGCGAACTTCGCGTCCGGCCTGAAGAGCGTAAGCGGAAGCGACGGCTTCGTGACCCGATGCTATTTTTTCGAGGGCCTCTATCCTCTTGACGTAAGCTTCGATAGTTTCGAAGCGGGCGCCTTCGCGCGATGCCGATATCGCGTCGGCGGCGGCCACGAGGACGGCTTCGACGGTTTCGGGCTGGCAATCTTCGTGATGGGCCAGTATCGCGTTGACGACCTTCGCGGGTTCGCCGTATTTTCTGGCGAGGTCGGCGCCTATCGTGGCGTGCGACCCTTCGACTTCGGTTGTTATGACCTTGCCGATGTCGTGCAGGAGCCCGGCGCGCTTCGCCAGCTGGATGTCGGCGCCCAGCTCGGCGGCCATCGTGGCGGCGAGTCTGGCGACCTCTATCGTGTGCTGGAGCTGGTTCTGGCCGTAAGATGTTCTGTAGTGGAGTTTTCCGATGAGCTGGATCAGTTCGGAATGGATTCCGTGAACGCCCAGCTCGATGGCTGTGCGTTCGCCGATTTCGCGTATCGTCTGTTCTATTTCGGAAGTGGTCTTCGCGACGACCTCCTCGATTCTGGCTGGATGGATACGTCCGTCGTTGATGAGTTTTTCAAGAGAGATCCTGGCGATCTCGCGCTTGATGGCGTTGAATCCGGAAAGGACTACGGCCTGCGGAGTATCATCGATGATTATCGAGATACCGGTAAGGCTTTCGAGGGTTCTGATGTTGCGGCCCTCGCGTCCGATTATTCTGCCCTTCATGTCCTCGTCGGGCAGATTGACGACGGTGATCATCGAATCGACGTTGTGATCGATCGCGCAACGGCCAACCGCGGTGGCGATTATCCATTTCGCTTTTCTGTCCGATGTTTCCTTGGCTTCGTCTTCGGCTTTCTTGATCTTCTTGGCGATTTCGCCCTGAAGTTCCATTTCGATCTGCGAAAGCATCATGGCTTTCGCTTCGCTCATGCTGAAACCCGAAATTTTTTCGAGCTTGGTCAGCTGGTCTTTTTTCACGTTTTCGATCTCGATTTTGGCGGCGTCTATTTCCTGTTCTTTCTGATTAATAGACTTCTCACGTTTTTCGAGCGTGTCGGCTTTTTTGTCGACCTTCGATTCCTTGGCATTTATTCTCTGCTCCATTTTGGTGAGCTCATCGCGCTTTTCGCGGGTCTCCTTCTGGAACCTTCTTTCGAGCTCTTTTTTGAGTTCGACGAGCTGCTCCTTGGCTTCGAGCTGGGCGCGCTTGATAATATTCGCCGCGTCATCGTTGGCCTTATCCAGAAGATCCTTGATTCTGGCGTTAGCCGCGCTCACCTTGGCGCTTGCGTAGAATTTTTTAGTAAGGACGACTATGATGGCACCCGTTAAGGCGCCGATCAATAGATAAATTAAGTTTGTCAATACCGCGTCTATTTTAATCACCTCCGATTATTATTTCGTATAAAAACAAAAAAACGCTAAAAAAGTGGGCGTAATTGTTTTATATTCCGAAATATTATAACTTAATTATATTCAATTGTCAATTTGTTTGTTTAGATTTTATACAAGCAACTGACTTACAATTAGTCAACGTTTTTATTGTGAAACGCCTTCGGATATGGTATAATAATAGTATTATTTTTGTGGAGGTTTGAGTATGCAATTATCCCGCAGGGAGTTCATAAAAATGGGAGTTGGCGCCGGCCTGGCAATGACGTGCGGATCTTTCGCCGAATCGCTTTTCGCTCAGGAAGGCAAGTCGTCATCCCCGGACATGATAGCGGTCAGAAACGGTAATCCCGCCCAGATGTTCGAGTCGGGAATCAAGGAATTCGGCGGCATGTCGCGCTTCGTCAAAAGCGGCCAGGCGGTCGTCGTCAAACCCAACATAGGCTGGGCGAAAACGCCGGAGTTCGGCGCCACGACCTCGCCGGAGCTTGTCGCGAAAATCGTCGAACATTGTTACAAGGCGGGCGCCAAAAAAGTTTACGTTTTCGACAATACCTGCAACTCATGGAACGATTGCTATGAAAAGAGCGGCATCGCGAAAGCGGCGAAGGACGCAAACGCCGATGTGAAACCGGGTAACAGGGAAGAAAACTATAAAAAAATGTCCGTAAAAGGCGCAACCGTTCTGAAGGACGCGATGGTACACGAATTATTTACCGAGGCCGACGTGGTAATAAACGTTCCCATCTTAAAGCACCATGGAAGCGCACAGATGACGGCCGCGCTCAAAAACTACATGGGCGTCGTATGGGACAGGCGCTTCTTCCATTCGAAGGGCCTTCACGAATGCATCGCCGAAAGCGCCCTGATCAGAAAAGCCGATCTTACGATTGTCGACGCATATCAGGTAATGAAGCAGAACGGCCCGCGAGGGCTCACCAAAGCGGATATCATGTTGAAACAGATGCAGATAATAGCTACGGACATGGTGGCGGCCGATACCGCCGCGGCGAAGATACTAGAATTCGACACGTCGAAGATCGCGTACCTGAAAAAAGCCGAAGACCTCAAGATTGGAACAATGGCGATAGACAAATTGACGATTAACAAAATCACTCTTTGATTATATTTAAGACAAATGAACATGTCGCGTATCGCGCCATGTGAACGTAATTTTTTTCAGGGCGGCCCACAGGGCCGCCCGCAATTTTTAATATGCTGAAAACTATCAGAAAAATAACCGGAACAATTTTTTTCATATTTTCCCTCTCGGTCTTTCTGGGCTATGTTTCAGACCGGGGCGCGGTTTCCTTCTTCAATTCATTTAACCTCTTCCCCGCGTTGTCGGAATTCACTTCACACGGTTTCGACCCCGTTTTCGTGATAACGATAATTGTCGCGGCTTCATGCCTTTTCGTGGGGCGCTTTTATTGCTCGTATCTATGTCCCATGGGATTTTTACAGGATCTCGCGTCGATTTTCGGAAGGTTATTCTTCGGAATAAAGAAAAGGCGCGCGGCGGTATATAAATATTTTAGAATATTTATCGCCGCGCTCTGCGTTTCGTCAGTTTTGTCAGAGTCCACGGTTTGGGGATGGTTTGACCATTTTTCGAATTTCGGAAGGATAGTCAACGATTTTTTCAGGCCCGCCGTCTATCTGGCGGCAAGTCCTTTCGCGTCGTACCTCAACAGGACGAGTTATTTTCAGATACCCGAAATCGAGTTTTCGTTTTCATTCGATTTTTGTTACGGAATTTTCATTTTTATACTTCTGGTCATTTCCTCGCTCTTCGTTCCCAGGTGGTTCTGCGCCACTTTGTGCCCGTCCGGCGCGATTTTTTCGTGGCTTTTTAAATACGGCTTCGCGGGGCTTGCGAAATCTGGAAAGTGCCCCTCCTGTCAGAAATGCGAAAATGCCTGCCCGGTCGATTGCGTCACCGACGGAGTCGTCGATTACGATCTTTGTGTCACGTGCCTCGAATGCACGGGCGCCTGTCCGTACGGTTCCCTCCGGCTGAAATTTTCCATGCCGGCGGAGAAATCCATCGAAGCCGCAGCCCCCTTGCCCGCCGGCGCTTCAGAAAATACCGTTTTGCATAATTCGCGGCGTGATTTTTTGAAGACGACATGCGCCGCCGCCGCCGGATTGGCGATGCCGGGTATCGCGGCGAAATCTTTCGCATCGCTGCCGGCCGTTCCCGCCACCATTCTTCCTCCGGGCGCCATTAATATGGACAGATTTTTCTCTGACTGTTCGGCCTGCCATCTTTGCGTTTCCGCGTGCCCGACCGGGGTCATAGCAGTGTCGGGGCTCGAAAACGGCCTCGCCGGCCTTTCGAAGCCGAGAATGGATTACGCGAAATCTTACTGCTCATATGAATGCAATCGGTGCATGCAGATATGTCCGTCCGGCGCGCTAAAACGCCATTCGCTCCAGCAGAAGCAGCTGATCAAGATCGGAAGAGTCAAGCTCGATACTTCGTCAAGCACCAGCTGTATTCCTTATAAAGATAAAAAGGATTGCGGCGCCTGCTCGGAGCATTGCCCGACCGGTGCAGTTCACATGGTCAGAAAGGGCGATATCTTCGTTCCGGAACTCAGCTGGGAATATTGCATAGGCTGCGGGATATGCGAGCACGCCTGCCCCGTGAAGTCAGGCGACAGGCCTATAGTAGTTTACCCCGTCGCGGAGCAGTCGGTGGCGAAAAGCCCGAAGCGGCTTTCGAAGCCGATCGAAAACAAGCCGGGCTCCGGTGATTTTCCTTTTTAGGCGAAATTTAGTTTGAAAAGTTTTTCACGGCGCGCCCCGTGTGAATGAAATATTCATGCAAATGAGCGCGCCGGATATCGATAGATGGATAAAGAAGAAAAAAACATAAGCGGTTTCGACCGCGAAATATACAGTGACGAATTCGAACGTCATGAGCGGGAAGTCTCGTCCGTTCCGGCAGAAGATCCGGCCGCGGGCGAACCCGAAGGCGATGATGAAAAGAGCGGAGACCCGGCTATACTCGATTCGCTGGTCTACCATCTTACCGAGCTTCGCGCGAGAATATTGAGGTGCGTGGGCGCCGTTCTATTCGTATTTCTTTTTACGGCTTATTACTCGGATTCCATCATGAAATATACCAGCGTCAGCGTCAAGGAGATCTTGAAAGGGGAAAAACTCGTATTCATTTCCCCGGCGGAGGCTTTTTTCGTTTCGCTCAAAGTGGCTCTTTTCGCAGCCGTTCTGATCGTTCTTCCATATATACTGCATCAGTTCTGGAAATTCGTTTATGTCGCGCTCGAGGAAAAGGAGAAAATGTTCTTCAATGCGATCCTTATCACCTCGGCGGCGTCTTTTTACGCCGGTCTGTTATTTTCGGTATATCTGGCTATTCCTGTCGGGATAGGATTTCTCGTGGGATATTCCTCGGAAATGTTCAGGCCGATGATATCGGTATCGGCGTACTATGATTTTCTGATAGGGATGTCGCTAGTTTTCGGCATAGTATTCGAACTGCCGGTTGCGCTTTTATTCATGAATCTTCTTGGATTCGTGAAAGTCTCGTGGCTGGTCGGGAACCGGAAATACGCCGTTCTGGTGATCTTTATAATAGGCGGGATTTTTTCGCCGCCCGACGTCTTTTCGCAATTTCTCGTATCGGTGCCGATGATTGTGCTCTATGAGCTGGGGATCGTCATGATAAGGGTGTTCGGGAAAAAATGACCTAAAATCCGATCGATTCGGGTTCGATCGAAAAAACTGTCCTGTCATAAACGGGATTCGGATATTTCAATTCCCTGACGCTCAGCTTTCCTGCGACTGTCGCCTGCCTGCCCTGATATTTCATCAATCTGTCGAAGCCGTCTTTGTCGGTTATTACCGTCACGTCGAAATTTCCGGATGTCGTCAGGACGAAATCCCGGGACTTTCCGGCGCCGACCAGCCTGATTTTGCCTTTTATCGTAATTTTTTCGCCGTCTTTCATTTCAGCAGCCTTTTCCTTTAAAGGATAATCGGGCATTTTATTGTTTTCATTGAAATCGGTTTTCGGCGAAACGACCGCGACCGGCTGCGTGCCGATGGCGATACCATTTCCGGCTTTCTCGCCGCCGGTGCTTCCATTGACTGCACCGCCGCCGGTACCGGCGGGAGTTTCGAATCTTGAATATATCAAGAAAAGCGACGATGCCGCAAGAATCGAAAATATTAAAATATTCTTTATATTCATTTTATTATATTATGATGTTCTGATTTATTAAAAAGGGGCGGAAACCAGTTCCGCCCCTTTTTAATCGGTTCAGGATGTTTTTATTTGTTGATTTTGACGAAGTATATGTTTGCTCCCTGGCCGGCGGGCGTAAAGTTTGTCAGATCGCTGGCCGTGGGATAAATATAGATCGCCGATCCGGATTTCAGTTTGATCGTGTCGAGAGCGTTCGTCGGAGGCAATAAGGCGCCGAAATTGAAAGTGGTCTTTTCCGTGCCGTATCCGTAGATCCCGTCGCCGTTGACGAGATTGGCGATCCTGTATCCGACCATTATGTCCTTGAAGCTGGTGAAGCTGGTGTTCTTCGCTTTCATGACGGACTCTATAGCGCGGAAATCGCCGTAAGGGCTCTTATAGATCTCCTTGAATATTTTTTCGCGATCGGTCGCCTGGTTCTTGCAGTATTCGATGAACGTGTACGACAGAGCGTATGATTCGTCGTTCTGCCCCCAGGTGCAAAGCGAAGCGCCGTTTTTCAACAGATTTTTCTGATCGGCCTTGAACGTGTCGATCCTTCCCTGGCCTGGAGTTCCTGAAATGTATTGTTCGGCGGCTTCAGCGAGGCCTTCGTCCATCCATGAGTCCATTCCGGGGAGTTTATTGATGGCGACCCTCTGGCCGTAATTGATCATATGCTGGAATTCGTGGGAAAGCGTCCTTACCATTTCGCCGTCGAGGGGATCGGTCACGTCGGTCGAACCGGCGTCGATACCCCATTTGATGTTCATGTAAAATACTTCCATATCGTTTCCGCTTCCGGCGATAAGATCGCCCGAAGAGAAATAGCCCATGGTGGTTTTTTCTTTTATTCCCATGTCGTAATAGAGAATGACGACCTTGCCGTTATTGTCGATGTCGGTCGGGGCGCCGTAGGCGTCGAGCATTTTAGCGTATATGCTTTCGTCGAAGTAAGTGCCTACCTTATTCCAGTCCGTAGTTGCGCTGATTCCGTTCTGCAGGAAGATAAGGCATTTTGACGTGGCCGTTCCGTAAACCTTGTTTGCGACCATATTTGTCGTGGTTTCGCCGGAGAGGCCGGAAACCTTGAACGTGTACGTCGCGTCGTTTTCGGTTATCGCCCTGCGGGCCTCGAATGGAGACCTCATCGGGAATGAATTTGAGTTGTTCAGGTCAAAGCGGTCTTTGATGTATGAGGGAAGCGGCGACGCGAATCTGAGGACTTCTTTAGGAGCGGCCGCCGGGGAATTCGCCGGAAGAGTTCCCGGAGTTTCTTCGGTCGTCGCGCCGTCCGTTCCGCTGACGTTGACGACGAGAAGGGCTTTTTTGGCGAACGAGGCGAAGGTGAGTTCCGCTACTGCCTGGGACTGGATCGTGTAAACGCCGGTCGCGACATCGGAATTGGTAAGTCCGGTCTTGACGGCGATAGCCTTGATCGTTGTCGTTGCGCTGACGGCGATCTTCTGCCCGGCGTACCGGGTGCTCGCGGTGGTGGGTTCGGAGCCGTCGATCGTGTAATAGATGGCCGCGTCGGGCGTTTCGCATGTTATTTCAACCTGGACGGCGGCGCTGGAGGTGGTAGGAGCGGGTCCGAATGCCGGCGTGGCGACCTTGGTCGGGGTCTGGGTGGAAATGATGAATATTCCGGAAGCGATCTCTGAATCAGTCATTCCATTTTTAACCGCGATGACCTTAAGAGTGGTCGTCGAGCTGATCGTTACCTTGCCGCCGGTCTGATATGCGGTTGAAGCGGCGGAAGGTTTCGAACCGTCGATCGTGTAATATATCGAGGCGCCTTCGGTGGCGCAGGTGATGGATATTTCTTTCGTGACCGAATACGATCCCGCGTTCGGATCGAAATCGGGTTTCGCTACCTGGTTGACGACGGGAAGGACTATCGAATAAGTTATCTTGGCTACATCGGAATTTTCGAGTCCGGTTTTAACCGCGATGGCTTTGATCGTCGTCGTCGTGGTGAGGACTATCGGCTTTCCGGAAACATAAGCCTGGCTCGATGTCGTCGGAACTGAGCTGTCCGTGGTGTAATATATCGTGGCGCCTTCGGCGGCCGTGAGCGCGACCTGCTGCGTCTCGGTGTAGGAATCCTGAGCCAGGCTGAATGTGGGTGACGCGGCCTTGATGACGTATGAAGCCGAAGCCGTTTCGGAATTGATGAAGCCCGTTTTCGAGGCGATCGCTTTTACGGTCTTCGACGCGGTTATTTCGATCGTGGCGCCGGCGGTGTATTTCGTGCTGGATGTTGTCGGAACGCTGCCGTCCGTGGTGTAGTAAATGGAGGCGCCGGAAGTCGCGGTCGTCAGAACTATGCCGACCGAGGCGACGTAAGTTCCAGCGGCCTGGCTGAAAGTCGGCGTGGCGGCTTTTTCCATGACCTTGATATCGTTGGTGACTTCCTTCACGATGTCGGAGAAATTCGAAGTGTTGGCGTCGACGGTTTTTCCGTCTATCGTGATCGATTTTGTTTCGACGATCCGTCCGAGAGCCTGATTACCGCCGGATTCCTTTGCTATCGTCGAGAAGTCTTCGAGAAGTTCCATGATGTTATCGACAGAGCTTATTTTGTTTTTTATTTCGGCTGAAATGCCGGGGTTTTTCATGACGTCAACGATGACCTTGACCGCTTTTTTGATTTCGTCGGCCTTTGTCTGGTAATCGGTGATCGACGATTCGCATGCCGTGTCGAAAGGTGAATCGACGCCGGAATAATCGGCGTCGTCGTTCACGTCGGTGGCGATGGGGACGTCGGGAACGTCCTCAAATTTGTTGTTTGCTGTCATCATGAGATCTTTGGCGGTGGATTCCTCGTCCAGCTTGACGCCTTTTATCGAAAGAGTGTTCGCAGTGGTCTCGGTCGTCTTCGGGACCCTTCCGAGAAGGGCCGACATTACGACTTTACCCGAAGTTATTTCGCGAAGCCTGACGGTGGCGTATTTATTCGACGTCACCATCGGCAATGTCGCCTTGAACGTATTGGTCCCCGAAAGCGTTACCGTTCCAAGGGAGACGCTGGGATTGAATTTGTCGACGACGTCGGCCGTGAACTGGTTTGTGAGAGAATAGTTTCTGCCGCCGAGAGCGGGAGCTTCCGAAGCGGAACTCGACACAGTTCCTATGACGATGACGGTTTTTGTCGACTGGGTCGTAGTCGTCGTGGTCGTGGTCGTGTCACTGCCTCCGCAGCCGTTTAACACGGCCAGGGAAACGATAGACAAAAGCGCTAATAATAAAACCGATCTGCGAACCTTGAAATTCATTTTTCCAACTCTCCTTTAAGATTTTTTGAATCATGTTATATGAATTGAAACTATAAAGTCAACAACATTTTTAATTAACGACTCAAATAAAATCGTGATGAAAAAAAGACGTTAAAAATTAACTTGAAATAAATATATCAGCTGAGACCGTAAAAAGAATTTTTGCGGCCGGCTGATGCATGTGTATCACAATGCGATCGGCGGCCGCGAAAAAGTGGATTAATAAGTAATATCAGTGTGTTAGGGAAAACCGGTTTACTGAAAAGTCATTCCTGTTTTTTGTCGTTGTTTTCCGTTTCAGGCGGATTTTCGGGCTTTGGCGGCTCGGCGGCATTGGCCCCGCCCTTTTTTTCCTCATCGTCGGGAGCGCTTAGAGCTTTTTTGAATTCCTTGATGCTCTTGCCGATCGCGCCGCCGATTTGCGGCAGCTTCTGGGGCCCGAATACTATCAATGCTATGATAAGTATTACGATCAATTCTCCGGTGTTAAGTCCGAACATTAAATTCCTCCGGCGTTCGTCGGGATTATTCCCTGACGAGCGATTTCAATACCTGTACGTTTTCGAAGAGCGGGTCGAAATATTTTGAAAAATAAGAATTGGATTCCAGAACGCTCAAAAGCCTAACGTGATATGCGTATTCCATTTCGATGAACCTGATGGCCATCATGTAATCATCGTATACGGCCGATTTTCTTCCGGCGCGTATCGCGAAGGCCTTTGAAAACCATCTTGCCAGGGCGTGGAACAGGACTATATACTGGTGACCTCGCAATAGCCCGGAATCGAAGAACATCCTTTTCCTGAATATGGAATGGCTCGCGTATTTTTCGAGAAGATCGGCGACCATAGGATCTTCGCTGTCGGCGGACGAAGCGTGGTGGGCGGAAATCGGGAATGAAAAATCGAAATCCTTGATGTAGAATTTGCCCCAGCCGGTCGAATATTTTATCATATTTGAAATTATTCCGAACGCCTTCGCGTAGTTCAGCATTCCTTTGACGTTGGCCTGCTGGAGGCTGATTACGGCGGTCGTGATCATGCGGGCAAAATTCTTTTTAAGCTGCGTCGTCTGCGTGACAGCCTGAACGCATTTTTTAATCATTTCGAGCATCGCGTCGGGATTGGAGATTTCGGCGGTGAACCGTTTCGAGAAATTCTGCGGGTCCTCGGAATGGAGTTTCAGCGCGATCTTATTCAGCGCCACGATGAAAACCGTCGAGGAAGCCAGCCTGTCCTCGAATGGAATTGACGATCCGGCTTCCGTCCACGCGCGGTCGAAAGCGGCGTATTCCTGATCGAAAAGATGACTGGCGTTCTTTTTCTGGAACATGAAATCCGACAGAAAATGATTTATTTTTAGCATGTCGCCGAAGCCTATTTCGAGGCCCCTGGAAAAAAGAAGGTTTTCAGAAAGATACGTGCGGTCGTTATCGTCGCTGATCAGGTCGAGAACTTGTTTTTCGGTCACTTTTTCATTCGAGTTGTTGATGACGCCGGGGCAGACGAACGATAAGCCAACCTGTATCGTATTACCGGGAAGGTAAAGGACCTTTATCGGGAAGGCTTTGCATGTGTGGGATTTATATTCGAAGCCCTTTTCGGAGTGCATGATGCAGAGTTTTTTTTGATTGAGGAAAACGCATCCCGAAGGGCCTGTCTTGAAATTGTAACCGAAATCGCTGACGAATTTTATGTAAGGTGTGCTGACCGGCGGAATGAATCCTGAAAGCGGTTCCAGAACGTCGTCTTTTATAAAACTTTTCATTTCGGGGTTTTCGCGTTCGAAAACCGCGTTCCAGTCGGTGTCGCGGAAGCGTTCTTTTTCCTTTTCGTCCACATGGATCTGCCATTTGTTGATGCAACACGCGCCGCAGCATATGCATTTATAGTAAGTGTTTGAAGGCATTATGATCCTGTCGGCGTTCATGACGGTCTCCTTAAAAATATTAAGAAAATAGAATATTCAAAAAAATAAATACGTTTCCGATGCCGTTCTTTTTGGAAATAGTATCAGAAATCGTCGACAATTTCAAGATTTTAATCTTCGCTTCGCAGATTTCTGAGAAATAGATCGGGGTTGTTGAGAAAGTCCCGCGTGAGCGTCACGTGCTGGAGCTCGCCGTATTCGGCCTCGCGCGGCGGCGACTGGTCGAAATCCAGGATCGTCGAACCCGGCGTCGCCATGAGGATCGGTGAGTGGGTGGCGATTATGAACTGTGAATCCAGTTCCGCCATTTCGACGAGCATGGAGACGAATGAAAGCTGGCGAAGGGGCGAGAGCGGGACTTCCGGTTCGTCGAGTATGTAAAGCCCGCCCGGTACGAAACGCGCCTGAAAGAACTTCAGAAAACCTTCTCCGTGCGAATTCGCCCCAAGGTCGCCGCCGTATTTTCTTTCGAGCCCGGAAAGCGAACCCGCGTACGGCATTCTGGCCATCGATCTGGCGTATTCGGACCTTCCGGCATAATCCTTTTCGACCTGGTCCAGCTCGTTTTTCATCTCATGGCGAAGTTCGTTGGTCCGCCTGATGAAATTGAAAAAGTCTTCAGAACGCAGAAAAAAACCCTTATGGATCTTTTTATTCCACGTAAGCCTCAGATGCCTGGCCAGCCGTCTTGCCGGCTCGAGCGTCCTGTCGGCCTGGATGCTTTCGCCGCCGGCGGCCACCGATCCTGCCGCGGCGGCGATCGCCTCGATCATTGTCGATTTTCCCGAGCCGTTTTCGCCGACCAGAAAAGTGATCGCCGATTTGAATCCGATGGATTCAAATGACCCGAGGAGGTTTATTGAAAACGGGTAATCGTCGCATTGCCCCTCGGGCGGGCTCGAATATGCCGCGTTACGAAGATAGATCATATTATATTTTTGGCTATTCCGGTGATTTTATCGACCGCGTGATAGCGGAATTTTTTGAATTTATCGATGAGCGATTCCGCATTGTCGTCGACGATCGCTATTTTACGATGTCCGGGCACTATGAATTTTTCCTCGACCATCTGATCGAGGAATTCTATCAGCCTGTCGTAGTAACCGTTGACGTTTAAAAGTCCGCATGGCTTTTCGTGTATCCCGAGCTGTGCCCATGTTATGGTCTCGGCGAATTCCTCCAGCGTGCCGATGCTGCCGGGAAGCGCGATGAATGCGTCGGCGAGCGAAACCATTTTTGCCTTGCGCTCGTGCATCGTGGGAACGACGAAAAGCTTGGTGAGCCCCGTTTGAGAAAGGCCCCGTTCGTCGAAGAAATCGGTTATCACGCCGATGGTCTCTCCGCCGCTTTCGATGGCAGCCCGTGAAACTTCTCCCATCAGGCCGTTGTTGCCTCCGCCGAAAACCAGGCCGATTTTTTTTCGCGCCAGCAGCGCTCCAAGGTCCCGGGCCGCCCGGGCGTAGGCGGGGTCCGCTCCCATGCTGGACCCGCAGTATACGCATATTCTTTTTAACAAAATGCCACCTCGCATGTCCTTTATCAATATGGTATATTTTAATACATTTCCGCGCTATTGTAAACCGGCTTATAGTGGTGTATAATTTCAATGCCAATTCAGGCGTAGCGGCGATACGAAAAGGTTTCCGGATTTTCCGGGGATTGCGAATTAAAGAAAGGACATGACGCTCGTCCCGCGGGACGGCGCCAGAGGAGACGCTTTATGAAAAACTTTGAATTTTTTCCGGAGTCCGCGATTATAGCGATTTTATTAGTGGTGATATTTTGCGGCCGTTCGACGGCGGCCCAGACCGTCATAGGCGACGAGGCGGCCGCGAATCTTTCTAAATACCTCATGATCGACACTACCAATCCGCCCGGCAACGAGATGAAGACGGCGCTGTTTCTCAAATC
>Ga0079303_10000118_pt1 | contig 17051 bp, 17 predicted proteins | sample Methanogen_OWC_FD_77073 | JGI IMG/M metagenome (GOLD analysis project Ga0079303, IMG submission 77073) | Enriched soil microbial communities from Old Woman Creek wetland in Ohio, USA - Methanogen_OWC | ecosystem: Environmental > Terrestrial > Soil > Wetlands | place: USA: Ohio | collected...
GAAAAAAATATATGAAAAAATGATGACGAAAGCTCGTGAAAACGGGCTTTCGCTTTTTATAATGACGATGGCGATATGAAGAAGCGGTCACCGGATTCATTTCCGAATTAGTCCGTCGGGCGTCCGTCTTATTTGAAAATGTGCGCGCCGAACCACCGGCTATTTACTTTTTCGATAGTAATGTGGTAAAATTAACTCACTTTATTTTGAACATAGTATATCTATCCATATTATAAGAAGGAAGATCGATTTGGGTTCGGCTAAGAATCTCTCAATACTTCTAGGAGTTGTGCTTGCGCTGGTTCTCGTGTTCTTTTTCATGAGGCAGCCGTATACACATAAAGTCATAATTCCCGAGGGCGTCCGCGGGTCGGTCCCCGAAAAGGTCGTCGCCCCGGTCGAAAAACCGGTTGACAACAACACGAACAAACCCTATTATTCCGACGTCACCTCCTCGAGGATAGCCAGTTTCACGGCGCCCAAGAAACTGGAGCCGGTCTACGAGATGCTGCGCGCCGGCGAATACGAAAAATCGGTCGACGAGATCGCGAAGCTCGAAAAGAGCCAGACTCTGACGCCGGAGGAAAAACAGGTCCTGGATTTCACCAAGGCGCAGGTCTATTTCACGACCAAGAATTTCACGGCCGCCCGCAAATTGTTCGAGGCTTTCCTGAAGGAGAACCCGACGCATCCGCTGGCGGAAAACGCCCAGAGATCGATAGAATTCATGGACAACTACGAAAAGTTCAAAAAGGATTACAAGAGTTTCGAGGATGAGATCAAGAAAAGATAACGGCGGCTTCACGCTGATACAGGTTTTGATAGCTGTGTTCCTTCTGAGCATCGCTCTCGTGCCTCTGGCCACGGTGTTTTTCGCGTCCACGCGCAACGTCGAAAGGGGCGGGGAGATCCTCGATGCCACCATCATTACGCAGACGATCATGGACAGCGTGAAGAGCGACAGGTTCCTTTTCGACCACAGGAACGTCACAATAGATATTCCGAACGACAAATTCCCGCAGATCGAGATCGAGAAGGGCTTCAGGGAGCGTTACAAGGCCTGGGCAAATATCAGGATCGAGCAGGCCCCCGAACACAACGACCGCGACCTTATGTGCATAACGGTGACCCTCAACTGGTTCGAGGACACGGTGAGCAAGCAGACGAAGCTCGTGACGTACGTCGCCAATATCAACGACCTTAAATACAACAAGATCGAATAGGACCGCAAATGACTTTACTGCCGCTGAAAAATATAAGCAGGCGCGGATTCACGCTCACCGAGCTGATGATCGCTTTCGCCATCGCCGTTATGGTTCTGGGGTCCGTCCTTTATTTTTTCATGCAGAGGATGCAGACTTGGAACAGGGGCGAGAAGACGATGATCCTGCAGGCCGAGATCTCGAAGGTCATGGGCGCCGTTTATACCGACCTGAAGCGCGTCAACCCCGTGATATATTACGACCAGAATTTCGACCTGTGGGTTTCGGGCGAGAAATACAAGGAAGCCAAGCCGAACGAGATAGAGCTTATCGACGAGGACGACAAGGTGCTGGACGGCTACGAGAGAATGAAATTCAAGGTATACATGATCGAGCCGTTTTCGAAGCATGAAACGATACAGTACTACCTGAAAAGCGATCCGAACTCTGTGGGCAATTACCTTAAGAACAAGAAGGGCAGCGCGTTCATCCTTATGAAGTCGGTGAACGACAGCGAAGTAGTGGTTTCGGATAACGTTGAATCGTTCAAGATATTCAGGGACAAAAACGATTCGAAGGCGCTGATAATAAACGTTAAAATAAAGATGCCGGAAGAATACGACATAGTGAAGCGGTCCGATTCCTTCGAGCTCAAGGTCCGCTTCGACAACGATTACATAGTGATACGCGAAGCGCTGTCGCCGAAGTGAAGAAGCGCATTTTTATCCCAGGAGCACCTTACAATGGATTATAACGTTAAACTGCCGGAATTTGAAGGTCCCTTCGATCTGCTATACCAGCTCATCGAAAAAGAAAAGATAGACCTCAATAACTTTCCGCTCTCGAAGATCACCAACGACTACCTCGAAATGATAAAGGTCATGACTTCGCTGGACATCCATGTCGCGGCGGAATTCCTGGTCATGGCGGCGACGCTTCTGCGCCTGAAATCGCAGATGATACTCCCGCGCGCGGACGAGGTCGATAAATATCTCAATCCGCACATGCAGCAGGGCGGCTCGGACGGTCTCGACATACCGGACGCCGAGGAAGGCATGCCGTTTTATTTCGAATCCCAGGAAGACATGGTCAACAAGCTCAAGGAATACAAGATATACAAGGAAATGGCCAACAAGCTGCGAGAGTGCGAGGCATACAACAACAAGGTTTATTATAAGACCGTCGAGATCGAGACGAAGCCTTCGCTTTCGTTCGACGATCTCACGCTCGATAACCTGGCGGCGGCTTTTCAGAACGCGCTCAAGAATATCAGGCCGGAGAAATTCCAGAGGATCGTCATCGAGAAGATATCTCTGGAGGACAAGATCGAGGAAGTGCTCAGGCACATAATCGAAAACCAGAAGACGACGTTTCCGAAGCTCCTTGAACTGGCGGAAACCAAATTCGAGATGGTCATGACTTTCCTGGCCGTTCTCGAACTCATGAAGTCCCAGAAAATTTCGGTCAAACAGAAGGAAAGCTTCGGCGAGATCGAAGTCAAAATATATCCCGAGAAGAAACAGCGCGTCGCGGTTTCGGCCGCATGAGGCGTTGCCCGGGATTTTCGTGCGAGTACATTTTTTAACGTATTGAGGTATGAGATAAGTTGAAACACGAACATTGCATAATAGAGGCGCTTCTTTTCGTTTCGCAGAAGCCGCTTCCGTCGACCAGGATCGCCGAGATCCTGAGGGTCGATACCAAAGAGGCCACGCGCCTTATCGAGGAATACACGGCGATTCTCATGGCGAAAAATTCCGCCATCCAGGTCATCAAGGACCCCGACGGCTACAAGCTTGGTACCAGGCGCGAATACGCGCCTTACGTGGAGCTTCTGGTAACCCCCAAGGAGACCAAGCTTTCGTACCAGTCTCTCGAGACCCTGTCGATAATCGCCATCCGCCAGCCCATAACCAAGCAGGAGATCGAGAAGATAAGGGGCATCGGGTCCGACGGCATAATCAACGCGCTCCACACGAAGGGGCTCATCAAGATCGTCGGGATGAAAAAAATCGCCGGCAATCCGAAGCTGTTCGGGATATCGAAGGACTTTTTCAAGTATTTCGGGATCAGGAGCATGGGCGAATTCAAGACATTCCTTAAGTCGATAGAGGCCGACACCAGCAAGATCGACGCGCTTCTGGCCGAGGAGCCGGGCGCGGACGCCAACGTCCTTTTCGAGGACCCGAACCAGGAGTCGTTCGATTTCGATTCCGAAAAGGGCGCGGCCGGAAAGGCCGAAACCGAGATGGAAAAGGCCGACAGGATACTCACCGAGGGCGAGGCCGCGGTTGACGTCGTCGCCGACGTCGCGGCCGCCGAATCGGAAGCTGCCGGAACGTCGATTGATGGGGCTTCGCCTGACGGCGTCCCTGCTCTCAAGGAAAAACCTGGCGTCGAACCGGCTCCGGCCGACGAGACGAAAACGGAAACCGCCGCATAATAATTGAACGCAATATAGTAACAATCATATAATTTCTCTGACCCGCGGGCCCTTAAGCCGTAGAAGGCGATGGGCGGCGGGCGGTCCGGCGAAAATACGCGCGCCGGCGAGGGTTCGGCTGGAAACGGCCGCGCCTCCCATCTGGAAAGGAGAACGACCACATCGAAAAACTGTACCCGTTTATTACTTCATTCTGATGTAATGGCGGGTTTTTTATTTTCCGGCTTTTTTAGCCGGGGCGTTGGTTATACTAAAATTAGAATATTCGAATAATGTTATGTTTTTGGAGGGAATAACGATAAAAAGGTTTATTTTTGGGTCGGTTTTCATAGTGATGGTTCTTTTTCTTCCGGCCTCATTTCCGGCCGGAGCTTCGTCTCAGGGCCCGTCCGACGTCGCGGCGGCGAACGGCGTACGGGTGAGCGGCTGCGTGAAGAACGAATCCGTCGTTTCGTACGACGAACTGTCGAAGCTTCCGCCGCGGCAGGGCAGGTTCAAGGTGGCCGGCGGGTCGGACGAATATCTGGGCTCGTTCGAATGCATCGGGGCCGACATTTCAGAGGTGCTGAACCGGGCTTCGATAGTCAAGAAGACGGACGACGGCTATAACAGGGAGATCGACATGTACGCAGTCGTTTCGGGAAGAGGCGGGCGGAAGGCGGTTTATTCGTACGGCGAACTGCTTCTGGCTAAGGCCGGCGGCGGCTTTCTGCTCAGCGCGATGACGCGGCCGATTTATCCGCACAAGCATTTCGACCTTCTGCTGATGGATTTTTCCCCCGAAAAATGGATGAAAGCATCGGGGCGGACCGATCTTTCCTCGTGCGCGGCATGCCATAACGCGGTGATGAAATCCGCGGTTTACATTCCGAAGGGCGCCTGCCTTTTCGCCGTTTCCGACGGCGACAGGCGTTTCGTCGAGGACGTTTACGAGATATCGATCCGCCAGGCGCCCGTTCCGCTTGACCCCTCCGTCGTCAAAAAAAGGAAGGGCGGGATGATGTTCGTGGAATCGCCGAAAATTATACTTCCGGACGGAAAGACCGTCGAAGTGAACGTTGGCGTGACGGGCGGCCTCGAAAGGTCCGAGATATCAGAAAATACGGTCGGCCTGGGGAAGGGTTTTCATGGAGCGCATAGATATTCGGGGACCCCTCTTTCCGCGATTCTGAAAAAGATCATGGGCGGGGAAGCCGATCCGGCGAATTTTCTGGCCGTCGTGACGGCGGCCGACGGATACAGGTGCCTGGTTTCGGGCGGCGAAGCGTTCTATGGCGACGGCGGCCGGGGAGTGCTGCTCGTCGATTCGGAGGACGGCCGGCCGCTGGGAGACGACGAGGGAAAATACAAGTTGTACTTTCACGGCGATTTCTTCGTCGACAGGTGCATCAGGTCGGTCGCCAAAATAGAATGTTTCTACGTTAAATAAAAAATTCGGGAGGTTTTATAAAATGACTGAATCAACGAGACTGCTCGCGATACTGGTTGCCGTTTTCTTTATTATGGCGGCGTTCAATTCCGCCTCCGCGGCGGGAGAGGGAGCCGCGGCTGCGGCCGGGACCGCGCCCGGAAGCGGCGCTTCAATAATACTCGCCACGACATATAGCGTCGCGGACACCGGGCTTCTGGACGAGCTGCTGAAGGAATTTACATATAAGACGGGAATTTCCGTAAAGCCGATAATCGTCGGCTCCGGCGAATCTCTCAAGATGGGCGAGCGCGGCGAGTGCGACGTCATACTCGCCCACTCGAAGGACCTGGAGGAAAAATTCATGTCCGACGGTTTCGGCAGGGACAGAAAATCTATCGCCCGGAACGAATTCTACCTGGTCGGCCCGGAAGCCGATCCGGCGAAAGTCGCTGCGGCGAAAGATATTTACCGGGCGTATTCGCTCATCGATAAAGGCGGCATTTTCGTTTCAAGAGGCGATAAATCAGGAACGCACAACAGGGAAATGGCCATATGGAAAAAGGCGGGCATCGAGAAAAAAGCGTCGGATAAATATATCGTGACCGGCCAGGGCATGGCCGAAACCCTCAGGATGGCCGATGAGAAGCTCGGCTACACGATGTGCGATTCGGCGACTTTCACCGTGCTTCAGGACAAGATCAGGGTGAAAAAACTCCTGGCCGATCCTTCGAACCTCACCAATATTTACAGCGTGATAACGGTGAATCCCGAAAAGGTGAAGACCGCGAAATACGATCCGGCGAAGAAATTCTTCGATTTCATGTTCGATAAGAGCACGCTCGACAGGATCGCAAAATACGGCGTCGATAAATACAGGTCTCCTCTATTCATACTTCTCGACGGCGCGGGGAAGTAGTAATTGCAGGCGGCCTCCGGGAAGGACGGTCCGTGCGTTTCACGGTCCGGCTTTTCCGGCGCGCTTATATGCGCGTTATTTAATATGTATCCGGGCGCGCCGGAATAAGCCTCTTTTAGCCTTCTTAAGGCCCTTTTGCATTTGACTTTTCAGGGTTTTGCTGATAAAATAATAGCCATCAATTTTAATTATTCCACGATTTTGAAAGGAAGATATATTAATGGAACATCATAAACCTCAAAACGAAGCCCTCGACATGGCGAGACACTCAATGGCGCACATCCTCGCGCAGGCTGTCCTCAAGATGCGCCCGAACTCGAAACTCGGTTTCGGCCCGGCGATCGAGGACGGTTTTTATTACGATTTCATACTGCCCGAGCCGCTGGGCGAAGGCGATTTCAAGGCCATTGAAAAAGAGATGCGCAAGATCATCGCCGCCAACCAGACGTTCGAGCGCGAGGAGCTCGCGAAGGACCAGGCCGTCGAAAGGCTTCGCGCCATGGGCCAGGAATTCAAGATCGAATATCTGGAAGATCTGGCGAAGGAAAGAAATATCTCGACGTTTTCGTTCTATAAAAACGGCCCTTTCATCGATATGTGCGAGGGTCCGCACGTCGAATCGTCCAGGTCGATAAAGCCCGACTGCTTCAAGATCGACAGGATCGCCGGCGCTTACTGGCGCGGCTCCGAGAAGAACCCGATGATGACCAGGATTTACGCGCTCATGTTCGACTCCGCGCAGGAGCTTGACGAGTACATGAAGAGGCGCGAGCTGGCGCTGCAGCGCGACCACAAGAAACTGGGGCAGGAGCTCGACATATATATCGTCGAGGAGGACGTCGGCCTCGGTCTTCCGATGTGGCTGCCGAACGGCACGATCATCCGCGACGAGCTGGAAAAACTCGCCAAGGACATGGAATTTCGGCACGGTTACAAGCGCGTCGCCACGCCGCATATCACCAAGGGCAAGCTTTACGAAATTTCAGGTCATCTTCCTTACTATAAGGACAGCATGTTTCCGCCGATGACCGTCGACGAGACCGAGCAGTATTACCTCAAGCCGATGAACTGCCCGCACCATCACATGATATTCAATTCGAGGCCCAAGAGCTATCGCGAGCTCCCCTACAGGATCGCCGAATACGGCACCGACTATCGCTACGAGAAATCGGGCCAGGTTTCAGGGCTTCTGAGGGTGCGCTGCATGTCGATGAACGACGCGCACATATACTGCATGAACGAACAGGTCAAGGACGAATTCAAAAAGGTCCTCGAACTCCACAAATATTATTACGACCTTTTCAGGATGGGCGAATTCTGGGTCAGGCTCTCGCTGCACTCGAAGGACAAGCCCGATAAATACGTCAACAACGAGGAAATGTGGGTATACTCCGAAAAAGTCGTGCGCGAGATCATGGACGAACTCGGCGTAGGCTGCGAGGAGAGGGCCGGCGAGGCCGCATTCTACGGTCCGAAGATCGATTTCCAGATCAAGAACGTCGCCGGCCGCGAAGAGACCGCTTCGACGACGCAGCTGGATTTCGCGATGGCGGAGCGGTTCAACCTCGAATTCACCGACCACAACGGCAACAAGCAGAGGCCTTATATAATACACAGGGCGCCTCTCGGCACTCACGAGCGCTTCATAGCGCTGCTGATAGAACTTTACGGCGGGGCGTTCCCGACATGGCTCGCGCCGGTGCAGGCGGTCATCGTGCCCGTGTCCGACAAATTCGGCGAATACTGCCAGAAGATCGCGGCGGAGATGACGAATAATTTCCTGCGCGTCGAAGTGGACGATTCGAGCGACAGCTTCAACAAGAAGATAAGGAACAACATAAAGCGCAAGACGCCGAATATACTTATAGTCGGCGGCAAGGAAGCCGAGAACGCGGAGGTCACTTTAAGGCGCTATTGCACGCCCGAGCAGAAAACGATGAAGTTCGACGCGTTCCACAGGCAGTTGCTGAAGATCCGCGACCTTCGCATCATGGACAATTTCGCCGACGCGATACTTCCGGCGATAGACTGAGTAGGAGGCGCCCGCGATGAAGATAAAGGAAGTCAGGTTTGACCGGCACATCCTCGTGTGCACGAACGTGAAGGACGACGAGTCGAAGCCCTGCTGCGGAAGGCGCGCGGGGCTCGAAATTTATCAGAAACTCAAACAGCGCGTGAAGGAAGGTAATTTCGAAGGCCGCGTCAAGGTGTCCCAGGCGCGCTGCTTTTCGATGTGCACCGAGGGCCCGAACATGGTCGTTTACCCGGAGCAGATATGGCACACCGGCGTCACCGTGGACGACGTGGGCGAAATAATCAAGAAATACATCGACCCGTTCGAAAAGCGAGCATGAATATAAATTCGTTAAATAGAATATACGAATATATCGATTCGGTCTGCGTGATGACCCTTTCGACATCGAATCCTGAAACCGGCGCGCCGCGTGCGACGCCGGTCTTCTTTGTCAGGCGCGGAAGGTCTTATTACTTCGTTTCGTTCTCGCGGACCGTTCATGCGTCGAATATCGCCGGGCGGCCGTCGGTCTGCGTTTCAATCGCTCGCGATTACTCGAATTACGCCGAGATCCAGGGAGCCCAGATCTTCGGCACCTGCCGCAAGATTTCGGAGCTCTCCCGCGCGGCGGCCGCCGGCCTGGTTTTTTTCGCCAAATTTCCCGATATCAGAAGCTTCATGAGCATTGATGTCCTCAAGTCGGCGAAGGATTCCGACTGGTACGAATTCAAGGCGGACAGGATAGTATTCACGGATAACACCATAAAATTCGGTTACAGGGAAGAGATCGACCTCAGCGATCAGGACTGAACGAAGGGGGAATGCCCGATGGCAAACGAAGCGTCAGGAACGGCTCTCAGATTCGAGCTCACTAAACAGGAACAGTCACGGATATTAAAGCTGGCGCGCGAGGCGCTCGAGCTTCACGTGCGCGAAAAGAAATCTCCCGATTTCAAGGCGGACAATCCAAAGCTCGAGACGAAGTGCGGCGCGTTCGTCACCCTCCACAAGCACGGCGACCTTCGCGGCTGCATAGGCTACATCGAGGCTTACAAGCCCCTTTACCAGACTATTATAGAGATGGCGCACGCCGCTTCGACGAAGGACCCCAGGTTTCCGCCCGTCCGGCCCGACGAACTCGCCGATATAGACATAGAAATTTCAGTCCTCTCGCCGCTGGCCAGGATCACCGATTTTTCGCTCATAGAGATAGGCCGCCACGGCCTGGTCGTCAGGATGGGATATTATTCAGGCCTCCTTTTGCCGCAGGTGGCGACCGAATGGGGCTGGGACTCAAAGCAGTTTCTGGCTGAAACATGCAGAAAAGCCGGTCTTCCTGGCGACGCCTACCTCAAGGGTGCCGAAGTATACTATTTTTCCGCGCAGGTCTTCGGCGAAAAAGGCGAATAGTAATTGAATATAGCCTGGATCAATTTCAGCCTTCTGGCCGCGGTTTTCTATGCCGCGCGCTATGTCACGATAAAAAAATATCTGGCGTCGTCCGACACGCTTTTCATCGCTTTCGCCTCCAGGGCGGTCGGCGCGCTTTGCCTGCTGCCGGTCCTCTGCCGTCCGGCGCCGGCCGGACTCGACTCCTGGCTTTTTTTCAGGGTCATAGCCGCGACGTCAGTCCTCACGGCCGCCGCTTCGGTCATGCAGATACACGCGGTCAGAAAATACGAAATCTCCTCCTCGCTTCCGTTCCTTTCGTTCGTGCCGCTTTTCATGGTGGCCTGCGTCTATCTGGTCTTCGGCGAACTGCCGGGGCAGGCGGCGCTCTACGGCGTGGTCCTTCTGTGCGCGGGCGGCGCGGCGGTAAATTACGGCGGCGACGCCTCTTTTTCGGGATTGTTCAGCTCGTTCGCGGGCAACCGCGGCTCGATAATGTTTTTTTCGGCCGCCGTCATCCTGGGCTTCACCACGACGCTCGACCGGCTGGCGATCGACGACGCGCGCGGCGGCGGACTTTATTATTCTGCGTGCTGGAACGCTTTTTCGGCGCTTCTGTTCGCGATCATATTCCTGGACGCGAGGAAAGCGCCGGAATATCTGGTGATGATTAAAAGGGATGTGCGGCCTCTTGTGGCGCAGGGAATAATCGGCATCGCGGCATTCGCCTGCCAGATGATGGCCGTGGAATACGCCAGGAGCGTCAGCGCGAACGTGGTTTACGTGAAGTCGCTGACCCTGCTTCAGACTGTATTCGCCGTAGCCGCGGGAGTTACGCTCTTCGGCGAAAGGAACGCCTCGCGCAAACTGCTGGCTTCGGCGCTGATGGCCGGTGGCGCGGTAATGATAACGGTTTTTTACAGGTGAGAGCCGGTACGGCTTTTTACGATTTCATCGATCGCGGTTCTGAATTCGGAGGAATCAGAGAAGCGCAGCGATCTTTCGTTGATCGCGTCGACGAGCGGCGCGCAGAGCCCGCCCGTATAATCAAACCCGCTCTTTCCGGAAAGGCCGGATAAAATGGTTTTTCCATCGCAGAGCCCTTTTTCCTCTATGAATCTGAGGTTTTTGAGGTTTCCGGCGCCGAGCGGGAATTCGCATACCGCGATGACGTCGCTTTCGCGGATAAACGAAACGTTTTTATTATAATTCTCTTCCGTAATGCCTTTGAATGGCTCTTCTTCGGCCATTTTTATCCCCGATTTCAGGCACAGGTTCCAGTCGGAGTCGCCGGCGTTCAGTACCCCGGCGGTTACGGTGAATCCGCACGATATGAGCGTTTTGATGATCTCGGCCCCCGAACCGCCCCCGCAGACGACATGCGCGCGGAGCCCGGTATTTTTCGAAACCGCGGGTTCGGGGCTTTCAGGGCCTCCGGTGAAGAAGACCGAACCGAGCGTTTTATAGTTGACCACTTCGTTCGGCGTTCCGAATTTGACGACCTCGCCGTTGCATACCAGCATTATCCTGTCGGCGTAGTAAGCGGCGGCGTTGAGATCGTGCAATATCGCGACGACGGTCGTGCCCGATTGCGCGGAGTCGCTTTTTATCATGTCGAAAAATTTCTTCTGGTTGGATACGTCCAGAAACGAGATCGGCTCGTCCAGAAGGAGGACTTCGGGTTTCCTGGAAAGCGTGAAGGCCAGCTGCACCATTCTGGACTCGCCTCCGGAAAGCGACGATATGCTTCTATCGGCGAACTGGGCGATTCCCATCCCTGAAAGTATCGAAACGATCTCGGCCGAAGTCATTCTGGCGGGATCTGCCTTTGAAAGCCTTAAATAGTCGATGACCGACATCCTGAGGTCGGCTTCGTTCTCCTGGGGGATGAATCCCCTCACGGCGGCGAGCTTTTCGGCGTCCCATCCGCTGATTTCTTCGTCGAAAAATTTCAGGGAGCCCCTGTAATCCTTCAGGTAACCGAGCATCAGGTTTATGAGCGTCGATTTTCCGGTCCCGTTGGGCCCCACGATCGCTATCGTTTCGCCGGAATATATTGAAAAGTTGATATTGCGAAGCACCGGACTCGAAAGGCCTTCGAAAGAATATTCAAGGTTGCGTGCTTCAAAAACAATCTTTTTGTCCATAACTTGCCTATGCACCCCTCTTTTTCGAGCCGTAAAGCAGGAGGATAAAGAAAGGGGCGCCGACGATGCTGGTTATGACACCGATCGAGATGTCCATGGAATTGATTATTATCCTCGAGATGAGGTCGCAGTAGATAAGCATCGTGCCGCCGGTGATGAAGGCGAACGGGACCAGCACGGAGTGCCTGTCGCCGATTATTATTCTCGCCGCGTGGGGGACGATGAGCCCCACGAAACCGATAATGCCGGTCTGGGACACGATCACGGCCGACACGACCGAGGCGACCAGAATGAACCTTATTTTCCATGCGGCGCTGTCCACGCCGAGCGAAAAAACCGTTTTTTCATTCAGCTTCAGGATGTCCAGCATGTGCGAGTATCTTAAAACGAACGCTCCGGCGGCGGCGACTATGATGTAGGTGTAGGCGATCTGTTCGGGGTGCCTGACGGTCAGGGAACCCATCAGCCAGAAGAAAATGTTCTGCATGTCCTTCGAAAGATACATCACGACGGTAAGAAAACTCGAGAAAAAACTGTTCAGGGCGATTCCCGAAAGGATGAGGTTATAACTGGAGAACTTTTTGAACCCCGAGATGAGTATAACGAACACTACGGATAATATGGCCCCCGAAAAAGCGAAGGCGGTGATCATGACCGAAGAGGTGAGCCCCAGCGAGATGGCGATCGCCGAGAAAAGGGCGGCCCCGGCCGATACGCCGAGCATGAACGGGTCCGCCAGAAAATTATTCAGCGCCGATTGATATATGACTCCCGCCAGAGAAAGGCCGCCTCCGGTAATGAAGGCCACGGCGATGCGCGAAAGCCTGATTCTCAATATGTCGTTATAAAGGGAAAAGGGGGCCATCATGTTTTTGGAGGAAAAAAAGAAATTGAACACCTCGGATAAAGGTATCTTGACCTGCCCGAGAAGGAAGGACATTAAGACGCCGGCGAAGCAAAGCAAGCCCAGCAATGCGAAAAGCGTGGCCTCGTTTACGCGGGCGGGGCCGTCATTTTTAAAATTCATTTCGAAAAGATTTTATCGGGGTCGATCGGCTTGTCGCTGTACAGCTTGTTGTATAGATCCAGAACGCCTTTGACCATCCTCGGCCCCGGTCTGACGTAAATGTTATAATCTACCGTAATTATATTTCCGTCTTTTACGGCTATCAAGCCCGAAAAACCCGATCGGATTGATATTTCGGATGTCTTGCCCGGATAGGCCATTATGATGTACTGCGGATTCTTTTCCATCACTTTTTCGAGGCTTACCGGAAAATTGTCCGAATCTACGTCGGAAAAGACATTTATTGCAAAAGCGCTCTTCATGATGTCGTTGAGGAAAGATTTGTTTCCGACGGTCATGGGCGGTTCGCCCCATGTTTCAAAGTATACCGTTCGGATGGGCTGTTTCTGCTTCTTCTTTATTTCCGTTTTTATCATGCATAAATGCCTGGATAAAGATGAAGAATTAACCTTTTTATTGAATATCTTCGATAAGGTGTCGATCGCGCCGAAGACCGTTTCGAAGGAATTGAGCTCGAGCGTGAAGGCCTTTATTCCGAATGACTCGAGGACCTCTTTTTCCTTGGCGCGAAGCCCGCTCATGATGAAAACCACGTCAGGCTTTATCTGGAGGATCTTTTCGTAGTTCAGGTTGATGTCGCCGATCTTTTCGATTTTTTTTACGTCCTCAGGGTAATCGCAAAGGGTGGTGACGCCCATGAGAGTGTCGAGAGCGCCGACGAAACAGATTATTTCGGTTATCGCCGGAGACGTTGATATTACTTTTAAAGGGGCCTTGCCGAACTCGAATTTCGTTCCGGTCGAGTCGGTTACTTCGATGGTCTCGCTTCCAGCCGCGGTTTCCACGGGGATCTGGGCCAGCGCGTCGCAGGATACAGCCAGGAATATCGCCGTAACGATTCCCGCCAGGATCAGATTATTTTTAAATGGCACTTTCATTTTACTCCCGTTCTTCATACATTAAACCGATCTTTCTAGTTTTTGATAGTTATAGAATAACCGTTTTCGTGGTCGAACAGATAATTGCTTACCAGTCCTTTTTTTTCCATGTTTTCGATTAACGTGAGATATTCCCTCAGGCCTCTTACGATATTTTTATGCCTGCCGAGGGTTTCGGCCGGGTTCGTAACGCCCTGAAAAAAAACGTCGTCCGCGAATATCAGGGCGCCTTTCGAAAGCCTTCCGAAAAACAGATCCAGGGTTTCAGCGTATTGCCTTTTCATTCCGTCAATAAACAGGAAATCGATGTTTTCTATATTCAGGCTCCCGGATTTTATCAGGGCGTCCTCTCCGTGCAACTGGACGAGCCCGGAAGCAATCTGGCTTCTGAGATTGTTTTCGGCTAGAGCGAAACGGGCCGAATCTTTTTCGAATGAGATGACATGCCCGTTAGCCGAAGCGGCGCCGTTGGCCAGAAATAAAGTCGAATAACCGTTGCCGGCGCCTATTTCAACGATAATGCCGCATTTTTTGATCGTCACGAGAAGCTCGAGCAAATTTCCATTGGACTTCGAGATGCAGGGAATCGCGTTTGCTTCAGCCTCGCCGCGGACTTTTTCCTTCTGGTCGTCGGTTGCGTACATAAACAGGCGATATTGTATCATAATTTATTAAATAATGTAAACAAATTTCTATCTAAATACCAGATTTAATAAGTATTTTCATTTAAAACCCGTTGACGTCGTCATAATGCGGTCGATGTTCCGGCGTAATTTTCCATCACGTATTTTCCGTTGAAAAATTTAACGATGACCCCTCCGTCGATCTGTGAATTTATTATTTTTGATTTTGCATCGACAAATTTTTTGACGATGTCAGGCGATGGATGATCATAACGGTTTCCTTTTCCCGACGATATGAATACCATTGAAGGTGTTGTAGCTTTAACAAAATCATCCGAATTCGAAGTTTTTGAGCCGTGGTGCGAAGATTTTAAGCAGAAGGCATCATCTATTTTAAATTTTTTAATGATACATTTTTCGACATCCGATGATATATCTCCGGTGAAAAAATATGATTTATTCATATATTTCAACGAAAATGCTATTGACCTGTCGTTTTCTGAAGTCATGGAATTAATCTGCCCAATTTCCGGCCATAAAAATGTAATTTTCATTCCGTCGAGGTTTATCTCGTCGCCGGCCGAAGGTTTGATTTTATTGATTTTCATTTTATTTACCGAGATCATAAGCCTGTTGTATTCATTTTCAGCGGATGATTCACAGCTATAAACAAAGTTTTGAATCCTGATTCCGCTTTTTTCGATCAATTTTTGAGCTGCGCAATAATGGTCGCTGTGGCCGTGAGTTATTATGAGATAATCGATGGAACAGATTCTCGACGATCTCAGAAATGGAAGTATCGTTTTTTCGTATATCCCCTCCGTGCCTCCGCCGGCGTCGATCATTACATATTTTCCATGCGCCGACCTGACGATTGCGCAGTCGCCCTGGCCGACGTCGAGAAAAGCGGCTTCGAATCCTCTTGAATTATAAGCGATAAAGGATTTAATGACGAAAGTCGAGAAAAGAAATATTACGATAATTGAATATTTCAGATTCGTTTCATCGAATAAACCGCGGATGGAACGGATGCCGCCGGCGCTTATGTAAATGACGGAAACGATTATCAGCGCGTTGAGGAAGACCGTTTCCATAAATGACATTGCGTATGGCGAAATATTGGTTCTTGGCAGCGCGGCGAAAAAATCGTTCGCCTTGATCGCGGCCAGCGAAAGAAAATATACTGAAGGGGCGCATATTCCGGCAAGCGCGGCGGAGGCGAATCCGGATGCCAGAAAAATCAATATCGCGGCGAGAAGGAGCTCATATATCCAGAGCGTGGCCACGTTGGCCGGAAGTGAAAACGCAGGGTAGAAACCGGAAATGTAGCAGATGAGCGGATATGAGCCGGCGAGGGCGAAGAAACTGACCTTCAGATTTTCGATCAGGGACCCTTTTATTATGGCCGTGACGCCCGAATTACAGGGATTTCTTTCACCGTCTGTTTCGCCGGATACGGCGAATATCATGAAAGTCGTTATGTAAGAGAGCCAGAACCCGGCGTCGAATATAAATTCTGGAAACAATAACGTCTGTATTAGAAAAGCCGACAGCAGGGACTGAAACTTATTGGTCTGCCTGTCGAAGATGCGCCCGGCGAATATTATCAGGTATGAAACATACGCCCTGCACGAGGCCGCCTGAAGCCCCGTTGAAATTATGTATAACGTCAACGGCGGGAAAACGATTAAAGCGCGGCGCTTTTTTCCCATGCCGGATATCCCCGCAAGCGAGGTTATGAACTGGATGAAAATAGTTATATGGCCTCCGCTTATTACGAGCGCGTGCAGCGTTCCGGCCTCGCGGAATGCCGATATTATATCGTCGCCAGCCGCGCCCGCGTCGCCTAGAAAGAAAGCGTTCAGAAAACCTTCGATATCGTCCGGGAAAAATTTCGCGAAAGTTTTTTTTATGCAGCTTTTGAGGTTGGATGCAACGTTAAATAATCCCGCCCGGGCCGGGAAGGTTATCGAGCTTGGGGATTTAACGCGCAAAAAGATCTTATTGGCTCTCAGAGGGTTGTCGATTCTTCTGACCCGCGGGTTGTTGAGCACGGACGGTTCGACGACCCCGGCGGAAAACGTGATTGAATCCCCGGGCGATATGGCCGGATTTTTTTCGTTTTTTTCAGACGAGACGCTCACGAACCCTTCGGCCCCGAATTTCAAATAAGAACCATCGCGGCGGTCGAAGATGTAATCGATCGACACCCGCAGCGATAACTTTCCGGTTGTCATGTCGCGCCTGACGTCCTCCACGGTCCCGCGGAATCTGGCCGTTTTTCCGTACATCGATACGATTTTTTCGTCGTGCGCGATTTTTTGAGAGAGAAGGAACGCGCCCCTGAGGAAACCGGCCTGAAATATCATGAGGATAAATAAAACCGCCGCGGCCTTATTTGCCGCGGCGGCGTAAAAATTCGCGGGTTTTTCACGAAATGCGATGAAAATAATCGTTACCGCCGTGACGAGCGACGAGACCGCGATCGGTCCGGGCGTGGCCCCGGCGTACACCGGGGCCACGATTCCGATGGAGTATGCGGCCGCGACCGCCAGAGTCTTACGGCTGACGCTGGTTATTCCGTTCATCGATTCAGTTCGCAGAAGATGCGGCGTATGCGCATCCCTTCGAGATTATTTCGCGCAGCTGCGTTTCAATGTTTCCGCATAACGCGGTATTTTCCTTCAGGTATGATCTGATGTTTTCGCGGCCCTGCCCGATGCGTTCGGCGCCCATGCTGTACCAGGCTCCGCTTTTTTCGATTATGCCGTGGTTTATCGCCATGTCGATCAAATCGCCCTCGTATGATATTCCTTCGTTGAACAGAAGTTCCAGTTCCGCGGTTTTGAAGGGCATCGAACATTTGTTTTTGGTCACCTTGACCCTGGTTTTTATTCCGATGGGCTGTTCGCCGCTTTTAATTACCTCTATCTTTCTTATG
>Ga0079303_10000119_pt1 | contig 16959 bp, 9 predicted proteins | sample Methanogen_OWC_FD_77073 | JGI IMG/M metagenome (GOLD analysis project Ga0079303, IMG submission 77073) | Enriched soil microbial communities from Old Woman Creek wetland in Ohio, USA - Methanogen_OWC | ecosystem: Environmental > Terrestrial > Soil > Wetlands | place: USA: Ohio | collected...
ACATCGACGGCGAGATTCACTTCTGCGCCAATGGGCGCACGATCGGCGACACCCCGCTCGATGATTTCTGCGGGGAAGGCGTCGTGGTCGACATCTCCGACTGCGTCAGCGACTTTTCCCTGTATTCGCCCAAGATGCTCGAAGACCGCGCTGACATCAAGAAAGGCGACATCCTGATCATCAACACCGGCTACCACCGCTACAGCTGGGACCAGAAGGAAGCCGATGAAGTCCGGTATATGGTCCGCCACCCCGGTCCAAACCCTGATTTTCACAAGTGGTGCGCCAAGATGAAGTTCAAATGGATCGGCGTCGACTGCGGGTCAGCTGACCATCCGATGAACACGATTCTTCGCCAGTGGCATCCGAAGGCCTTCGAGGCCGCCGAAAAAAAACTGAAGAAAGACTACGGCAAAGCCTGGGATGAGATGTTCCCCTATGACGAATATTACCAGGTCATGCACCTCAAGATGTTCCCCTTGGGCATCATCCATGCCGAAAACCTCGGCGGCGACATTGACAAGCTGAAGAACAAACGCACCTGGATCGGCCTCTTCCCCTGGCGCGCCATCGAGCTTGAATCCTGCATCAGCCGCATCGTGGCCTTCGATTTCGGCAAATAACGCACCATCTATTTAATCGTTACCACCCACAAGGTCCGAGAGCTCCTCCCGGGCCTTGTTTTTTTTTGCGCCACCCTGTCGGGAAAATGGAAATTCCGCATGGGTCTTGATACGCTGAAGGCAGGATTCTTTTCCTGATCTCACGTCATACATGCGAGGAAACAACAATGCAGAATCTCGACTGGGTTAAGGAGTTCGGAGGCGCGGTCACGGTTTGTGACGAAAACGGCATCATTCTGAGCATGAATGAAAAAGCCTGCCGGACGTTTTCGAAGGATGGGGGTTCCGCCCTGATCGGCAGGAATCTGTTCGACTGCCACCCTGAAAAAGCCCGGGCTCGGCTTCACGAGATCATGGAAAAACGCGGGACAAACGCCTACACGATTGAAAAAGCCGGCGTCAGGAAGTTCATATATCAAGCTCCATGGTATAAAGAAGGCGTTTTCGCCGGCCTCGTCGAGCTATCGATCGAGATTCCCGCCGAAATGCCTCATTTTGTCCGCACTCCCCCAACCGCTCCCGCAGCCCGGTGATCTCCGCCAGACGGATTATCTTTTTGTTCCCGCTGCCCCGGGAGATTTCGCCACCTATGCCCCCTTGTTAACTCCGATATTGCCGATTCGTGGATAAATCAGTACACTTATAGAAATATCATCGGCGGGAGGTATCTGGTGGCTGGCAAGATCATTCTGGCTGCAATCCTTGCTCTTTCGCTGACGTTCGCCTGCCCCAAATGCACTACAGCGTCCGAAGGTCCTGCCGCGGACTCTGGAACGGCGCTCAGTCTTGCAACAGGAAATCAGCCTGCATACATGAAAACACTTAAGACAGACATGGCGCTTTTCCGGAAAAGCGCAGCTCAGCTAGAGCGGTATTGCGAAAATGTTTTTGCCGACACGTCTTTCATTGCCCGCGCAGGGCTAGAGACAAATATGCTGTCGCCCCAGCAGCTGCGTGGCGTATATCGCTTCTGGGCATCGTTCAGCAGGCATCTCGACACGCTCGAAGCCATTTCCGACCGCTGGCACTGCGGCTGGGGAAAGGCAATGTTCGCCAGTCAGGTCCGGGAAGGCTTTGAAGGGTATTTCCTTGGCATCAACGCAAAAATCAGCCGGATGCTGGCTGTTTCGCGACTCACGCATTTTCTTTCGAAGCGGAAGAAACTTCGCTCGCTGTTCGATGAGGCTGTCGCCGATTACAAGATTCCCGAGGGAAAGCTTACTCATCATGCCCTGGGTGCCGTCAGTCCGCACAACGTCCTGGCGATGTACCGGTTTCATACGTCGCACCAGGAAGACCTGAGCCAGTTCTATTCGGGCAAGGCGAAAGATTTCGCCCCGGCTGTTGATACCAACGGGATTCTCGAATGTTACTTCGAAGGCACGAAAGATATCCTCGACGGGTTGATCCTGCGCATCGCGAAAGATTCTACCTGGTATAAATATGCGTTCGGTTCGATCGCTGAAAACGCGTTGAATCTGATCGCCCCCATGCAGGAGTCGCTGTTCACCTGGGTCGGGGATACCCGCATCAAAAAGAAGCAAACCCGCCTGATCAGACCGGAACAGATCGATGCGATGGAAGAAGTGATGCAGCCCGGCGATATCATCATCGAACGTCAGAACTGGTATCTGTCGAATGTGTTCCTGCCAGGATTCTGGCCGCACGGCGCCATTTATATCGGCAACGCGCAGAAGCTTGCCGCATTCCTCGAAAGCGACCCGCAGGTGAAGGCCTTTTACACGAAACGCACATTCACCGGCTTCCTGGACTGGCTGCAGAAAACATATCCGGAAAAATACAAGAATTTCACCACTCCCCCCGCAAAAGGGGAGCATCCTGCAAGCGTGCTCGAAGCTATCAGCGAAGGCATCGTATTGAACACGATGCGACACGCCTGCAATGCTGATTACGTCGCCGTTCTACGGCCCCGGCTCCCGAAGGTGGATATCGCAAAAGCGATAGAAGCCGGTTTTTACTACAACGGGCGGCCGTATGATTTCAGCTTCGACTTCTATTCCGAGTCAGATCTGGTCTGTACCGAGTTCGTCGTGAAATGCTTCGCCCCGTTCAAAAACAAGAAGGGGCTCGTGTTTCCCACCGAGACCGCTATGGGCAAACAGGCTGTTCGCGCGGACGAGTTCGTCAAAACGTTCATCCGCGAAGAAGGCACCAAAAAAGCCCAGCTCGATTTCGTGTATTTCCTGCGCGGCAGAGAGAAATCGGGCAAGGCCGTCGTTGCCGACGCAACGATGCTGAAGGAGTCCATCACCTGGCGAAGCGGCCTTCCCGGACCGAGAAATTAACATCGTTATCGATATTCTCATGAGATATAGAGCTGATCTGCCCGCCATCATGTGATCGCGGGTGAACCGACAAGGAGGAGAAATGCATGTCCATTGACCTGGAAGGACTTTTGAGACCGGTTGACAATCCCGCTCCCGCTTTTCCGCCCAAGATCATCACCCTGGCGAATGGGGAAAAGATGGTGATCCGGCAGGTGACCAGGGATGAGATTCCCTTCCTGCTGCCTCATGTGAAGGCGCTTCTCGACGTCGAGCGCGACTATTACGACATCGTCGCGGCCCGTGTGTATGCCGAACTGCTGGCCTACTATCGGCATCGCGTGCAGGATGAGTATGTCCTGATCGCCCAGGTGGACGGAGAGCTGGCCGCGATCGTCAACGGCCGCAGCCTGAGCCCCAGGGTCGGGGTTTCATATCATACATTATCTTTGAAGCGCGGAGCGCGGGTCGGCGCCCATGCCTTCGCGGCGAAAATGGAGTATCACATCGACATCCTGAAGCATGATGAAGTGCTGATCGTCGCCGAGTCGCCGATCGGTTTCCGCCGCTGGATGATCGAGTACAAGCTCGAAAAGCGATTCGACATCGCGCACGAACTGGGCGGTGTCCCCTCCTATGCGCTGACCCGGGAGCTGTTCGAACGGGTCCGCAGCAGCCTGATCGTCGGCTCGCGGCCGGTTCCGGAAGAACTTCTCAAAAAGGCGATGGCAGGGATTCTTCCGCCCAAGGACCCGCCGAAAGGACCGGCTGACCTGCTCGCCGCGACACGCGCGATGGGAGATCCGACCGGAACCGGGCTGCGGGCCATGCGCCAGAAGCTGGAAAAACTCGAGGGAGGGAAGTAACCGATGCGTGATGTTTATGTGCTTGGAATCGGCATTACAAGCTTTTCCCGACTCGAATACCCGATCGTCGAAATAGCCGCCTACTCTTCCGTCGTCGCGCTGAAAGATGCCGGGTTGAACCGCGTCGATCACGTCTTCGTCGCGAACATGGGCGCTGCGCGGGTCAACCATCAGACAGCCCTGGCAAGCGCACTTGTGGACCATCTGAACCTGATGCCCTGCGGCGCAGAAACGATCGAAAACGGCCCGGCATCAGGCGCTTCCGCTATCAAGACAGGCTGGATGGCCGTGGCGTCCGGGCTTCACGACACGGTCATGGTCACGGGTGTCGAGCGCATGCGGGAAGTGAACAATCTCGAGGCGACCGATTTCGTCGCGTCCCTCACTCATCCATATGCGGAGCAGATTTACGGCGTCACGCTTCCCGCCATGGCTGGAATGTTCGCCAGATTATATATGGAAACATATGGTGTAACCTCGCGGCATCTCGCGATGGTTGCGATCAAGAATCACGACAATGCGATGCTGAACCGGTTCGCGCATCTGCATGAAAAGATCTCGATGGAAGGCATCCTGGATTCGAACGATGCGATGACCAACAACCCATTCGTTGCCGATCCGCTGCGCTTTTATGATCTGTGCCCGGTCTCGGACGGCGGCGCCACACTGATTCTTGGCACCGCGGAAATGGCGAAAAAGATCGGAAAACCCCTCATCAGGCTCGCCGGCGTGGGCCAGGCGACGGATACCCACTGCGTGCACGAACGCGCCAACCCGACGGATCTTCTCGCCGTCCGGGGTGCCGCCGGCAAGGCGATGGAGATGGCCGGCGTGAAACCCGGCGAAATCAGTGTCGCCGAGCTTCACGATGCATTCACGATTCTCGAGATCGCCGAGAGCGAAGAAGTCGGCTTCTTCAAGAAAGGCGAAGGCCACATTGCGCTGGAAGAAGGATACACCGAACTTGGCGGCAAGCTTCCGATCAACACATCCGGCGGTCTCAAGGCGAAAGGACACCCCGTCGGGGCGACCGGCGTCGGCCAGGCCCATGAGATCGTGACACAGCTGCGCGGCGATGCGGGTGAACGACAGGTGAAAAACGCCTCGAAGGGTCTGACCGTCAACTTCGGCGGCTTCGGCAACAATGTCGTATCGCTCGTCTTCGTGCGGGAATAAGGAGGAAATGGCCATGGAAACACGGATTCTCGGGTACAAGTGCCGCACCTGCGGCCATGTTCATTACCCCAACAAAGCCCTGTGCATGAAATGCGGCGCGGGTGACTTCGATACCGAACCCCTGCCTTTCAACGGCACCCTGTTAACATATACTGAATTATACAATCCGCCCGGTGATTTCGACGTCGTCAAACTGCCTCTCGGCATCGTCGAGCTTGAAAACGGCGTCAGAATGATGGGACAGCTCGAGATCGATCACCCGGCGATCGGCATGGCCGTCAAAGGCCGCGTCGACGTCGTCAGGCGCACGAAATACGATAAAATCAAAGGTATGATCTTCAAAGCCGCCTGACATACAATCCATTTTTCGCATCCTTCCGGCCGGGGTCGTTTCACCCGGCCGTTTTTTTTTGCAAAAAATCCACTGATGATGATGAATACGGCACCTTGGCGACACGGGGTATCCCGTGCCGACCCTCTTCGGAGTCTCTGCATTTGACGGTATTTCCTTCGATCAGTAAAATTAATAAATAATCCCGAATTAATGCCTCTTATCGAGGGGGGATTCTCATGAAAAAGACCTGGCCGGGAAAAGTATTCCGCGTTTCCATCGCGCTGGTCGCGATGATCGTCGCGTTCACCGCATCTGCGCATGCGGCTGGGATCATCGACAACGCGAAGTTCGTCATGAACAACGGATCGGCAATGGTTTCGCACTCCCGCAATGTCACTTCCGGCGTTCGTGAGCTGTATCGGGAGCGTCAGTCGGTCCGCAGCTTCATCGACAGCGCCTCAACGCTGATACAGGCTTATCGGAGCATCTCAGGCAGCAGGAGCAGGAGTATTCCGCAACTGGTCCAGATAGCCAGTGCGATAGACACGCTGGTGCGCGAATATAACAACGTAGGTCCGAAAGCCTCGGCCGTGTTCAGCAAGATCAAACCCGACCTGAAATTTTTCGAGTCGATGCAGGAAGTCAAAGCCGTGTCGCTCGGGAAAAAACAGTCCACGCTCCAGCTCAAGACCATCCCCGACAGCACCATCGGCGGCTTGTCCAGCCTTTCAGGCTGGGCACGCGTCCTGGATTCCGTCAAAAGCAAGCCATCGGACTTTTTCCGGTGGGGAAAGCTGAGTGATGAGTATAAGCTCGGCAAGGCCGAGGGGCAGTTCGCGCTCAAAGCCTGTCAGATTGCGATGGAAGGCATTTCCTATTACGACGAAGCCAGGAAATCTCTCACCCAGCTTCTCGATATCCGAAACCAGATCAGCGGGATCGTCAGCGGCGATCTATCGGCTATTCTGAATGCCGGAAGCACGATCAACAGTATCCAGAGCGCCAGTGGTACGGTCGAAAAACTTTCGGCACTGTTCGAAAGCGCCACTCCCCGCTTCAGCAAGCGGTTCGAAGAGCTCGGCGCGGCCCAGGATGCCTATCTGAAGATCCACCAGGCCCATCAGCGTAAATACGGCACCAGCACCAGCAGTATCTCTTCGACCATGAAATCCAGCGCGACAGTTACCACGTCAGCGGCAGGAAGCACATCGGTCTCACAGACCACCCCGAAAACCGGTCTCGACATCAGCACAGCGATGGCGGCATATCAAAAGGCGTATCTGGAGTATACGAGCTGCGTCCAGAGCCAGAACGTTTCCCAACAACAGATCGACGCGGCGGTCCTGAAGCTTCGCGCCGCACGCGGGCAACTTGACCACGCAAAAGCCGCAACGAAGGAGTGATGACCTCGTTTTCCATTCGTATTGAAGCGTAGGGGTTACCGCGATACACTGTCACCATGAATCATCTCAGCGGGAACAGCGTGAGGCACCCGGTCTCGCTTTTCCTGTTCGTGTCAGCCCTTGTCATCATCCCGTTCTGGTTTGTCTGGCACATTCTGGGCGTCCTTGAAACCAAGGAAACAGAACTGGGCCACCGGAACGCCTCTGAAGAGCTTCAGGAAATCGCCGCGCATCTTGCCCGGCTGGCGCACCCCGAGACGGCGTACCGGGATTTCGCCGAGCGCGCCGCCCGTGTTGTCGCCTGGAACGGCAACCTGCAGGCACTTGTGGCCAAATGGCCGGCAGATTCGGTAAAGCTGTATCTTTTCGACAGGAACGGCAAGCGTGTAACCCGGCCGGGCTGCATGACGGGAATGGCGGTGGCTTCTGAACGCGTGTTCGGATTGATTCGGCGCGCGGCGAATGAAGGCCGCTTCACCCTGACGGCTCCTGAAAAGCGGCAGGTGGAATCATTCATCGGCAGCCACCAGATGATTCCATCCCTCGCATCGCGGCCGAATCATCTTCACGATTTTGCCATCATCGGCATATCCCGGTATGCCGGCTGGTATCAGGTGCGCGGGCGATCGGGTGGCATCGCGGGGCATCTCCTCGTGGTCGTCGAGCAGCGGAAAATCGAACCAGCCATGCTGGCGATGCGCGCATGCGCAACCATCGGCCGCCTGAGCGGAAATGCGTTCGTTTTCGGATGGCTGAACCAGGCCAGACGCGGCGCATCCGGGCTGAGTGACGGCAGCCCGCTTCCGGCAAGCTTCGCGGCATGGCTTTCCCAGATTCCGGCGAAGCCGATCGTCTGGGGAAAACAGCGTCTGGTCGCACTCAGCGACACCGCCGACGGAATACGGCTGTTCGGAATGCGCCGCAAGCCAGTCATGTCTGATTTTATCCCGGGCCTGCGCAGCTTTCTGGTCGTTCTCCTCCTTGAACTCGGCCTGGTGACGATCTGGTGGCGCATTTTCGGCGGAGACATTCTCGTTCCGCTTCGCCTGCAGCTTCTCGGCTGGTTCGGCCTTTCCGCCATCGCCGGACTCGCTGCGCTGATCGGATTTGCCCAGGTGTATCGCGATGCAAGCCAGGACTCTCTGATCAGAACGAACCGCGACGCCGCCGTCCGGCTTCTTCAGAAGACCGACGGGAATTTCGGTCCGGCATTTGCACCGCTGGCCCGTGAGTATCTGCAGGCTGCGCGTGATCTGGAGGGCAATCCGCAGAACACGGCATCACTGGCGGCAAAGCTGGCGCCCATGGCAAAAGCCCGCCAGTTTGCCGCGGCGTTTCTGTTCGGCCCGATGGATAGTCCACGATATAAAATTTCAGCGACCCCCGACACGGAAATCGGGAACTTCGCCGATGAGCAGCCGCAGTTCATCCAGTCGCTCGCCCAGCAGGCGATGGACAGGTTCAATGCAATTACGGATGATCCCGGCGACACTTCCACAAGCGGCGCGCGCAACATGCTCAACGTGCTGCTTGCGCGGCCGGTCGACCGGCTCATTCAGCAGCGCGGCACCCTTCAGTCGCTGACGCTGAACGGAGTGAATGCAACAGTTTTTCTCGAACTGATCGGCAGTTCCGATGGTGTCGCCACGGCATGCATGATCGTTCTTCACGACACCCCGGCCCTCGAAGCTCGATATCTCGTAAACACCTCTTCCAGCCTCGCCCGGCACATGCAGCACCGGCTTATCGCGCTGCCGAAGCGCACGGCCGGCAAGCTTTCCGCCGTTCCGGCACGCGGGCTCCGTCGGGAGCCCGATCTCGAGCGACTTCAGGAGTTGCTCGACCTGACGGGGGCAACACAGCACCGGCTGGGACGCATCAATGGTGAGCGCACGCTGATCACCGCGGTTCCGGGGCGGGTCATGCCGGATTATCACCTGTTTCTGCTGACGCCGTTCCAGCCGATCGACGATCAGGTGCGGGCCGTATCGATACGTATCACGCTTCTTGCCGTCGCCGGCACAGGTTTTTCCCTCTTTCTGGCCTGGATGTTCGGCGGCTCGCTGCTCGGTCCGCTGCGCACGCTTACCGCCGGCATCGACCGGCTCGTCGGCATGCAGCTCGACGACCCCGTCACGGTGAACACGGGTGATGAGCTGCAGCAGATCGGCGCAGGCATCACCGGGATCATGGAAGATCTCCAGGAGCGTGCCCTGGCAAAAACGGTTCAGGAACAGCTTCTTTCGGGAAAGCCCCTTGCAGGGCCGGGCTGGCATGCACAGGGCTGGAGCCGTTCGGCATCTGACATAGGCGGCGAAATATTTGACATGATCCAGTTAAACGACGGCCGTGTGGCCGTCATGGTCGGGGATGTGGCCGCGCACGGTATCAGCGCCGCGCTCGTCATGGCGATGGCGAAGACAGCCGTCCGCCTCTTCCTGGACGAACCGGACGCTACCCCGACGGTCGTTCTGAGCGAACTGGACAGGTATTTCAGACTTCACGCAAGGCGCCTGAGCCGCATCGGCATGATGCTCGGCATCTACGATCCCGCCACGCGGCTTCTGCGGTATGCCGCGACCGGCCGGCTGTATCCGGTTTTTCTGACGCAGGATGCGGATCCCCGCCTGCTGGCGGTCGACGGTGACGGCCTCGGCGCCGGCTCGAGCGGACGGGCAAGGCCAGAGCACCAGATCGGCATGGCTGCCGGAGACAGGCTTGTAATATGCACGGACGGGGTGATCGACGCCTGTGACCCATCTGGCTGCGCCGCGGGATCAAGCGGGATCTGCGATCTGCTCGACGGCCTGCGCCATGAACCGCCGGACCAGCTCGGCAGCAGGCTTTGGGAGGCTCTCAACTCGTGGCAGGGCGGCAGAAACCCCGGTGACGACCAAACGGTCCTGGTCCTGGCGTCGATCCCCCAAGAACCGGGAGGCGGCTCATGACGGCGCAGGAGGTTTCCGCGGTGAAGACCGACCCTGGCCGCGCCGGATGGCTTTTCAAGACGCTCATCTGGTGGGCCTTTCCCACCCTGGTGCTCGCGACGGCGCTCTGCATTGGCCTCGATTCAGGTCACCGCGCCGCTCAAAACACTCTTTTCAGCACGATGGAAAGTGATCTGATAAAGCTTCAGGATGAAGCGGATCCGAAAGAATTTCTGCAACACGAGCTTGATGAAATTTACGATGCGGTGCGCGGACTCGCGGCTCGGCCGGAGGCTGTCGAAGCCGTGATTCGCGGGTTTTCCGGCACCTGGCCGGCCGGTTCCATCGATATCCACGTGTTTGACGGTTCCGGAAAGCTGATCCGACAACGTGCTTCGCCATCCGACATGCAGGAAGTCTTCGACCGGGTCCGCATTGCCTGGACACACCAGTTCGAGCTGCCCGCTTCGATCGCTCAACAGCTGTGCATGATTCTGCCGTCCCCCGAGCAGACCATGCGGTCGATGAAGGGCCGCCCCGGCCGGGTCGTCACGCTTGGCAGCGGCCGGACCTTCACCTGGAGCTATTATCAATTCCAGACCGGCATTACAGGCCAGCGCATCGCCGGAATGCTCGCATTCATTCATCAGCAGAAGCTGCCGAAACGGTTCGCTCTCGAGCGGGCGAGACACCGGCTAAGCCTCTTCAACACTGGTATAGCGGGTGATGATGACGCCGAAATTGAGATTCCGGGCTCGAAAACCCGGATCCCGCTCCTGGAACTGAAGCAGAAGCAGATGAATGCGGCTGATGACCGGCTTTTCATCGGCGACAGGCTGGTCTCGGTCAAACGGTTCAACGACACGACGCTGATCCTGGCCTCGATACCCGATCCGGGCTTCCCATGGCTTCTGCTGCTGGTAACAGCCGCTCTCTACGCAGCCCTGAGCATCAAGGCGATCTCGATCAGCTATCAGGGCACATTCCTGGGGAGACGAACCGCAATTCCCGTCAGGGGCAAGCTGTTGCTGTTCTTCGGGCTCGGATTCGGTTTTCCCCTCCTACTAGCCATCGGGCTCGCCCAGCTGTACCTGTCCGAACGCCGCGAAGGCATCTGGGAAGATCAGCGCCAGGAGTCGTTCAGACAGCTTTCGGCCATCGACTCGCAGTTCGCACCTTTTCTGACGCGGCGCCGGCTGTTCTACGGGCGGCTGTGCCGCCAGACGGAACAGCATATGGGCAGTTCACTCCCTGATCTGAAGCCGTTTGACGATCTGTATTCCGACTACCGGTTTGACAGCATGCAGGTCATCGCATCAAGCGGAAAGCCCCTGCTGATCTCCCGCATGATCCTGGCGGAGCTGCGCCAGTGCCTGAGTCTGCCTCGTCCGGAGCGGATCAGGCGATTCGAGTCGTATATCGAGCGCGGGCTGATCCCGAATCCGATGGAGGTCGATGCCATCAACAAGGGCCCTTTGGCAAAGGATCTGCGCAGCACAGAGGGTGGCCGATTCGAGTCGATGGTCAGCCGCGTGGCCGTTCAGGCCGGCAAAATAGCCATGGATCAGTATGACACGGATCACGGGCTGTCCTCGCAGCGCCAGACGAGCAATGCCGACATGGTCGTGGAAAGCGTGATCGAGGACGATGCCAAACCGCTGATGCAGGGCGCGCGAACCAGCATCGGGAAAATGATATCGCTTTCCAGCGGCAGCTCGATCGCCATGGTTTATCTGGACATTCTCGCCGGCCCAGCCGGTAATGCCTGGTATTCGGTCTTCATTTTCAATAATCTGATCACCCTCGAAGTCGATTATCTCGCGAAGCTGTTTGAAAGGGCGGAGACCGGCGGATTCCAGCCGGATCCGTCATCGGCGTTACACGTGCGGGCGGTCAGCTGGCATCACATGTCCAGAAATTTTCCCGATCAGAACGGATACCGGACATTCTCGAAAATACTGGACCGGCTTGACCGCGCCCCGGATGCTCTCTCGTTAACGATGGATATCGACGGTGCGCCGCACCTTGTCTGCGCGCTGCCAGGAAGCGGACTGCGGCATTATGCCCTGCTTGGCACGGTTCCAATCGCCGATCTCGATCGCCGGTATGCGGAAGTCGCCATGCGGGTGAGGGGGAGCGTCGTTGCGCTTGCACTGTTCGGACTCGCCGTTTTTGCCGCCCTGCGGCGCCGGCTGATCGCCCCGATCGCGGCCGTGACGGAAGGTCTGGAGGCGATGAAACGCGGCGAGCTCGACCGACCGATTCCGGTGACAGGCCAGGACGAGCTGGGTCAGATGTGCGCGGCAATCAACCAGGCGATGGAACGGCTGCGCGAGATGGAACTTGCACGAACGATCCAGGCTGACCTGTTGCCGCAGAACCGGCTGGACCTGGACATGTTCGTCCTGCAGGGCCGAAACCGCATGTCTCAGGCAGTCGGCGGCGACTACTTCGATTTCATCCCGCTGCATCGCGGACTGACAGCTGTCATTCTCGGCGATGTTTCCGGTCACGGTGTTTCGGCTGCCTTGGTGACAGCCATGGCCAAGGCCGCCTTTACGATTCTCTGCCCGCGATATCCCGACCAGCCAGAGGAGGTTTTGACACGCCTGAACCGCCTCCTGCTGAGCCTTCTGAACCGATCGAAAATCATGAGCTGCTTCCTGGGGATTCTGGACAGCCAGTCCTGTCGGCTGATGGCGGCCAATGCAGGGCAAAGCTACCCTATCCTCCTGACGGAGGACGGGCGGGCGGAAATGGTGCAGATGCCGTCGCAGCCACTCGGAACGCGAGTAAAAGCGGTATTCAAGAGACTCGACATCGATCTGCGCCATGCAGGACTGCTGCTGTATTCCGACGGCATGGTCGAGGCGATGAGCTCCGACCAGAAAATGTTCACCTACGATGGCCTTTTGAAAACGGCTTCAACGATCTGGAACGACAAGCGCAAATCCGCATCCGAAGCCGATCTTTTGAACCCGTTGTTTGAACGACTCGAAGCGCATACCGGAACCGACTCGTTCACCGACGACGTGACGCTGGTCATCATCAGGCCGCGCACCTGAATCCGCGTTATCCGGCCGCTTTTTCCAGCGTCTGCAGAAACACAATCGCCTTGCGCAAGAGCTTGCGATCCTCTTCGGGCGCTTGCCGAACATACTCACGGAGAGTCGCAAGATACGCCGGGTCTTTCTGATTTGCCATCGCAAGAATGACTTTCTGTCGCACTTCTGCCGAGCGATCGCCAAGCATGGCGACAAGCAGACGTGCGATCGCAGGACCTCTCATGCGTGAAAGAACGAAGACTCCGGCCGACCGGGCACGCTCGTCAGGAGACGAAGGAAGCCGAGCAAGCCCCTCCAGAACTCGCTGGGGACCGAAGTCCATGAGGGCCGTCCGCGCCGCATCGACAAGCACCGGAACATCAGATTCGAGGAAGGGGCAGATCGCCAGCACGGACTCGGCGCCGCCGTTGATCTGCAGGCCCTGAATCGCCGAGAGACCGACCCGGTGATCCGGGTGGTACAACAGGGACGAGAGGATGTCGGACACGGCCGGATCGTGAAAATGCCCCATTTCACGGGCCAGGAAAGCCAGCCTGACCGGGTCCGGCTTCATCGTGATGTATTCCACGAGCGCCGGCAGATGCTCGGGGTTGCGCAGTTGCAGCAGTGCGCGCAGCTCACCATCGTTGATTGCGAGCATGCGAAGCTTCGTGACCAGCTCCGCGGCAGCCGCCTTCTCGGAAAGATCGAGCGTCACTTCCCCGGCAGTCGCGGGATCGATGACCGGCGGAGTCGGCAGAGGAGGCGCAGGCTCGCGCACCTCGAGCGGCAACGGCCGCGCCGAAGCCTGACGGACGAGATTCTGCCACACGGTTTCAGCCTCGCGGCCCGGCAGGTGCGGCGGTTGCCGGGGAGGCATACCGGCAGTCTGAAGATGGGCGGAGACAAGATCGATTCCGGAAAGATCCGGCGTTTCCTCGATTGCCGGGGCAGCAGGCCTGGCGACAGGCTTTGGATAGGCAGGCACGACTGGAGCTGCGGACACCGCGGGTCGGGCGTGCGCCAGAGGGAGTTCGGAGGGTGGGATCACGGATGTGCGCTCTTCTTCCGACAGGCGATCGCCTTCATCTGGTTCTTCCTGCTCCGAATCTGTCAGGGCGGGTTTCGGCGAAGATGCCACAGGCTTCTGGACAGGTTTGTGAGCGGGCGCGGCAGGTTTCGCGCCGGGCTTCGGCGGCAGTTTCACGCCAGGCCTGGCCGCCACCTTCGCGGCGGATTTTGCCGCAGCCGGCGGAAGAGCCTGCTCACTCTCCGGCTGTGCTGGTCTTGGCGTTACAGCCGGGCTGGCAGCATTCTGCCCGGTCATTTCAGCTGCTTCACCCGGTGCAGCAATAACGGCACCATCTCCCGGTACGACCATTTGCGCTTCGGCAAGCGCTCTCTCCAGATCGGAGGCGGTCTGCCGGTTTTGTTTCCGCTTTTGGACAACCTTGAAGCCGCCAATCAGAATCAGAGCAAGGGCGCCCGCCATCATGGGCCAGTTCTTCTTTGCCCAGACCGTCCAGTATGCCAAATTGGCCATGGGAAGCGCTTTTTTCGAGGATTTTGCCTTGGCCAGATACTCGAGGGCCTTGGCCAGGTCAGCTTTTTTCCGTTCAGCCCACGACATTCCAAGGGCCAGGTTCCCGACAGGACTATCGGGATTCTGGTCTACAAGCACCTGAGCCTTGTTTCCGATGTCGAGCCAGTTCGGCTTGGTCGTCTGTATGCCCGCTTCCAGAAGAATTTCCAGCAGTCGCGGGGATGACGTCAGCAGAGCATCGTTTTCACGCACCAGATCGGCGGCCGCATCGAATTTTTTCCCGGCCAGCAGACCTTCAGCCTGCTGCTCGATCTCTTCGGGCTTCCCAGGGGGCGGCGGCGCCTCTTCACCCTCGGCAGTCGCTTCTCCTTCACCGGCGGGAGCCGCGGCAGCGCTTTCTTCCGTGGGCAGCGCCTCTGACGCGACGGCGGTCCCATCAGAGGCAACCGTTTCCCCGACCCCGGCCAGCGCGGATCCGACAAGATCCGGCCCCTGCGGCAACCATGCCAGGGCAACGAAAAGCACGAGAAGCGCCGGCCAGGCCATTTCATGTCTTCCGGCTCCGGGACGTCTTTTGCGAGGACGGACGCGCTCTTCGCTTACCACGGAAGCGGCTTCGTCTGGAAACTCGTCCGTTTCACCGGAGTCCGGATCCTGTTCATCGGCGGCATCATGAAGATACGAGCCATAGGATGCATTTTCATCGCCATCACTATATTTATAATTATATATTTTATCGTTTTCGTCACAGTTCACATCGTGACCGCCATCATTGGGGGTTTGCGAAGCATCAGGACAGTCGGTCGGTCCTCCGGCGGGATACAGCTTTTTCCGGGTCGGATCCGCTTCAAACGCTTCCGGGGCTCCGATGCCCGCCAGAAAAGCCCGGTATTCGCGATCAGGGTTGTTTGCGCCAGCCATGTATCACCTGATGATGCTCGTCACTTTCCTGTTTGAATCGTGTTCCAATTTCAACAATGCGTTCAGGAAGCTGTTCAATGCCAGTCTCATTTTTTCCCCGCCATGGATAGCGATCGGGAGGCCCCACCCTGCTGCTCTCGAGTCTCTGCCCCGCCGATTCCAGGCTGCCGGCACGCTCCCGCTCGTAGGAGCGGGGTCCGGAATCGCCCTGACGGCGACACCCGCCCCCGGTGATCACCAGAAGCACAGCCGCGACGACTGCGGCAAAACGAAATACCGCAGCCGGTCGGGATCCGCTTACATCGAAGCATTTTCTTCCCATGGTTCAGCAACTACGTGTCGGCTGATTGCGCGGTTTTGTTAATACCTGAAATCCGGCCGGTCACATCCGTCGAGAGGCTTGTGAAATTCCTCCATGAAGTGGTTATATGGGATAGAACCAATCGTTCACGTTCCCGCCAGGAGTTCTGATGCTGCACTTCCGACTGTCTGCCCTGATGCTTCGCTGACCTGAATCGAGAGGACCGGTGCCGGTGACTAAGAGAATACGTTATTTTTTTGTATGCGCGTTGTTTGCGTGGCCGCTGGTTGGATTTTCCCAGGAACAGCAGACGTATGAGATGCTGATCGGTAAAGCGTTTGAAACATTACAGAATGGCGACACCGCTCAGGCAGCGGAACTCGGAAGCAGGGCGGTCTCCGTCGCCGAAAAGACGCTGGGCCCGGAGCATGAAAAAACCGCTGAAACCCGCGCATCGGCTGCGTTCATCGAACTCCGGGCGGGCAACGCCTCGCAGGCTGAAACCCTGTTCAGAAAGGCCATTCAAACACGTGAGCGTCTTCTGGCCACGGACACGCTTCCCCTGGCCATCGCCACCTGCGGACTCGCTCAAACACTTCAGAGCGCGGGCAACATGGCTGACGCCGAACCGCTCTTCCGGAAAGCCGTCACCCTTCTCGATCGGGCATTCCCGGGCGGCCATCTGCAGACCGCCATTGCCCTCGAAGCACTGGGCGGCATTCTCAGCGCGACGGGCAGCTGCACAGAAGCAGAGACGCTCGTCCAGCGTGCGGTGAGCATTCGCGAAAGCCTGCTCGGCACACGAAACCCGCAGCTTGCCGGCTCCCTCAACGCTCTCGCGCTCGTATGCAGGCGCGCCGGCAGATTCGATGCCGCCGCATCTCATATACGCAGGATTATCGAACTCGGGGAAATAGCCGCCGGCTCAGATTCCATAAGGCTCGCGGACCATCTGCTGAATCTTGCCGACTGCCTCGACTCATGCGAAAAACATGCCCAGGCCGAGCCGGCATACAGACGCGCGATCGCCCTGCAGGAAAAGCATCTCGGCAGCGAAAGCCTCGAGCTGGCCTTTTCCCTCAAAGCTCTCGCCATGAACCGTTTATGCGACGGAAACATGCCGGAAGCGGAAGCCGCATTGGAACGGGCTGCCGGCATGTTTCTGCTCGCGTCGGGAACAGTTCCGCTCGAGACGGCTTCGGCTGATTTCATGCTCGGGAGCTTCGCCCAGGCGCGCGGTCTGTTTCAGAAAGCCAGGCATTTGTACCAGGCATGCCTGAACATTCGCGAAAAGATGCTTCAGCCAGACGATCCCGACATCGCCGCGACGCTGAACAATCTTTCGGATATCGAGCTTCAGCTCGGCGACCATGGCGAGGCCGAACGACATTGCAGGGAAGCATTGAGGATCCGCGAAAAAAGCCTCGGCCCCGGCCACCGGATGACCCTGGTTGCGATGAACAATCTTGCCGCGATTCTCGTGGCGATGAACAGAAATGCCGACGCGGAGGGAATTTTCACGGCAGCGCTGGCGAC
>Ga0079303_10000120_pt1 | contig 16895 bp, 16 predicted proteins | sample Methanogen_OWC_FD_77073 | JGI IMG/M metagenome (GOLD analysis project Ga0079303, IMG submission 77073) | Enriched soil microbial communities from Old Woman Creek wetland in Ohio, USA - Methanogen_OWC | ecosystem: Environmental > Terrestrial > Soil > Wetlands | place: USA: Ohio | collected...
GGATGAAAAAAAAAAATATTATAAAAGTTTTCAAAAAATATTTTAAATTTGAAGGAGACGTGTGTATATGTTAAGTTTTTTAAGTTCAATGATTATCCCATTAATTTTAGTAGTTTTAGTTATAGGGGTAATAGTGGTCGTTTTAGTGACTGGTCTAGTAAAGGCTCCACCAGATACAGCTGTTATTATTTCTGGTTTCGGTGGAAAGATGAGAATCCTTATTGGTGAAGCTGGAATTAGAATTCCATTTTTACAAAGAAAAGATGAATTAAATTTGCAATTATTATCTATTGATGTTAGAACGGATCCAAATCATCCTATTCCTACTAATGATTTAATTAATGTAGATGTTAATGGTGTTGCAATGGTTAAAATTTCAACTGATGACGTAGGAATTAGAATTTCGGCACAAAACTTCTTAAATAAACCAACATCTTATATTTCAACTCAAGTTGTACAAGTACTTGAATCCAATGTAAGAGAAATCATAGGAACAATGCCATTAGTTAATGTTATGAGCGATTTAAAAACATTTAGTGATAAAGTTGAAGAAGTAGTTAAACCAATCCTTAAATTAATGGGATTAGATTTAATTTCATTTAATATCCAAACTATTTCTGACCGAAATGGTGTAATCAATAATATGGGTGTTGCAAATATCGCTGAAATTGAAAAGACTGCTAAAATTGCAGCAGCAAAAGCTAATTCCGAAGTAACAATTGCACAAGCCGATGCTGATAAATTAGCTAATGATAAACAGGTTGAAGCTAATTTAGCTATTATTGAAAAGAATAATGAATTTGCAGTTAGAGAATCTGAATTGAAAGCAATTGCAGATAAGAAACGTGCTGAAGCCGATGCGGTATATGAAATCAATAATCAAACTCAAAGAAAACAAATTGAAATTGAAAAACAAAATGCTAACATTGCTAGTTCTGAAAGAGAATCTGTATTGGCTGCTAATGAAGCAACTGTTACTGAACAACGATTAATTTCTCAAGTAAATAAACAAGCTGATGCTGAATTATATAAACGTACTAAAGAAGCTGAAGCTAAATTTATTGAACAAAAGAAAAATGCTGAAGCCGAATTATATATCATTCAACAAAATGCACTTGCTATTGAAACTGAAGCTAAAGCTAATAAAGAAAAACAATTACAAGAAGCTGAAGGTATTAGAGCCAAAGGTTTAGCTGAAGCTGATGCCATTAGAGCCAAAGGTTTAGCTGAAGCCGAAGCTACTGATAAGAAAGCGGATGCTATGCAGAAATTCGGTCAAGCTGCTATTACTGAAATGATGGTTAATGTACTTCCTGAAATTGCTAAGAATGTTGCTGAACCACTTAATAATATTGGTAATATTACTATGTACGGTGAAGGAAACACAAGTGGAATGGTAAGAGATATTACCAATTCAGTATCTCAGATTAGTGAATCTTTAGGTATTGATTTTAAATCAATGTTATCTGGTTTTGTAGGTGGAAAAGTTGCAAGTCCAAGGATTCCATTAAATGAAACTATTATTCCAACTGTACAAGTTCAAAATAATGAAATGATGGAAAACGTCATTAAAGATTTTTTAGAAAAAGAATAAATAAATAACTAATTAAATATATAGGAGAAAATTGTTCTCCTATATATTTTTTTTAACATTTCATTAAATATACTCTTAAAATAGAAAGGAATTATATAATATGAAATTAACTAAAGAACAATTTGAAGACAAAATTATAAGTTTAATGGAAACTTACGAAGAAAAATTTGGAACAGATGAACTGCAAGAGGGAATTATGATAAATCATAGTTACCGACAAGACTTAAAAGCTATTGGTAATGCAGCGGATGCAGATTTTTTAAAATCTGAAGAACTTGCAATTAAAGAACAAATTAAAGATTTTGATGCAAATTTTAAAGAAAAGAAATTTGATAATAGAAGTTTTAGTGCAATGTATACAAAATTTGCTAAATATTTTTCATTATCTTATATTGCTAAGAAATATAAATGTAATTTAATGGATCCTAAAGGTATTGCAAATGTTAATAAATTAGCTTCATTGACTGAAAGAACTTTACATTCAATGGCAACTAAAGGAAAAACATTAGATTCTACTAAGTTAGCTGGATTTGATGAAACTCTTGCAAAAGATAAAGAAACTATGATAAAATCAATTGAAAAAGTATATTCTAAAGTAAACCTTGATAAGTTTAATGGACATGATAGAAAAGATGATAAAAAAGAAGAAAAATAAATAAAGATCTGGGGAGGTTCTATTTTATATGAGTATTTTTAAAATTTATTGTGACGGTGGGGCTAGATCACAAGTAAGTGATATATATCCTGTTAAATTTGGTTCAGTATCTTCTATTGTACATAAAGATGATATAGAAATTTTTCAAATAAATAAAGGATTTGATAATGTAACTAATAATCAAATGGAATTAAGTGGATTTATTCTTCCTATATTCAAGTTAATAAATACAAACGAATTGCAAAATAATGATGAATTATTAATTACTTCAGATAGCCAATATTTACTTAAAGGTATTGAAGAATGGCTACCCAACTGGAAGAAAAATGGTTGGAAAGGATCTAATAAAAAAATTATAAAAAATCTTGAGCTTTGGCAATTGATAAATAAATTCTTAATTAGATTGGAACAACTTAATATTAAAATTAATTTAGAATGGGTTAAAGGTCATAATGGCCACCCTATGAATGAAGAATGTGATAGACTATGTACACAGATTATTTCAGAATTAGATTCTGGAACAACTCCTAGCAATTTCAATAGTTTAATTAATGGCATTATTAAGGTTACTCCTTAATACAAAGTTTTGATTAATTAAAGAGAGAAGGTCGTCATTTATCTCCCTTGGTAGTTTGGGTTAAAACTACCATTTTTTTTTTTAATAAATTTATTATATATAACTTAAGGGGAATAAAAAATGGAATACAATTACTTAATTTTACAATCACTAACTGTAATATTAATTACATTATTAGTTTTATATACAACTACAAGAATACTCGAATATAAAAAAATTTTTAAAACAGATCATCAAAAAACTATAAGTGAATTATTAAATATAATTGAATATAAATGTGAAAATTATTCTGATCAAATAATTACCCAATTGCAAAATATGTCTCTAACTAATCGTGAGGATCTCATAAATCATGACAAAACTAAGGAATTAACAGCATTAATTTCAGCGGAAGTAATATTATTATTATCAAAAGAATTTAAAAAAAAATTAAAATATGTTATTGGAGAAGAATATATCGATTTATTTATAACTGAAATAATTTTTAATATGATGGTTAAAATTATAAATAATAGAAATTTAAATGCTCTAAAAAAAATAAAATAATTAAAAGGTATTATGACAATTAAGTCATAATACCTTATTACACATCTCAATTATAAATTGAAGGTTATTATTTATAAAAATTTCTTTTTTAAGAGTTTCATCAATATCTTCTAATTTATACATATTATTTAGTAAGTTTATTAAATAATCTCCTTCTCCTATATCATAATAGTACTCTTTACGTAGAGTCCTATTTACAAAATCGTCTTTAAAATTTATTAATTTTAAAAATGTTCCATCGATATCATTATAATAAGATGATTTTAAAACTTCTTTCAATTCTTTAAATAGAAAATTTTCATGATGTTCTTTAATTTTTTTTCCAAAACCTTTTATATCTAATCTATTTTCATATAAATTATAATAAAATTCTTTATTGAAAAGATTTATATATACTTGATATTCATTCTTTTTAATAAATTCAAAACCTTTATCTAATTTCAAATTATATATTTCTCTATCAATTAAAAAGATAGCATCCTTTTTTATTGATAATACATCATCATCTTGAATATTATTTTTTTCAAATAATTCTTGACGAATTTTAACAAAACTTTTTATAAGAAAATCATTAACTTTAGGATGTTCTTTTAAATATTTTCCAACTACTATTGATCTATCCAACTTATCCAATTTCATTAAAGTATCATAATTATCTTTATTGAATATTTTATTTCCATATAGAATTTCAACTCCAGCATTTCTCATATCATATTCAATGATAGTGCCGGAGCGAATATATTCTAATTCTTTATTCAGATAATTATGTTTTTCATATATTTTCATTTACTTGAGCCTGAATTGGATCAAAATAAGTTACTTTTAAATTTCTATATTCGGATAATTGAACTAATCTATCAGTTGGAAGATTGTAACCTAATTTTGGTATCTGGAGAAACATTTCATTCATATTATCACATTCTTCAAATACATCGATAATATTATTCATATCATCTTCAGCATATAAACAAATCTCATCTCCTAATTGCTTGATATAATCTGATTTTTTCTCATTCATTCCAACTTTAATAATTTCTAATTTAGAAGAAGAAGCTTTAAATAATTTTTTAATAAATGCTTCTTTACCTCTATAATTAGAATCATCTAATACTTTACTAATTACATATACTTTATCGATCATAGTATGGATTGCACCTTTACTCATAGCACTTCCATAATTAGTTGGAAAAAGATCTACATAAAAATCAGGTCGTCTATATAAATCATATAATTTCTTTTCTATTTCAGGTTTATCAGATTCTTGAATTTCATCATGATATTTTAAATAGTTTTGAATTAAATATTCTTCTCTATTTAATACATCATAATAATCTTTTCCATAAAAGTTAAATGAATCTTTTAATTTAAAATACTTATTAAAAGTTTCACTTTCTTCATATACCAGTCTAACCCATTTAGGTGAAATATTACATAATATTTCATCACAATCCAATACTACTGTTTTTTTACAAGTAATATAATTCGGTTTAAGATAATCTTCATTATTTTCTAATTTTTTATTTTCCATATATTTATTCCTTTATAAACTTATTATGTTAGTTGGGAAATTACCATTAGTTTTTTCAATAGTTTTAAAATCTAAACTTTTTAATAGAATTAACCCATTATTTATATTATCATTCACCATAGTTTCAATATCTATAAAAGGTATTAAAATACTTGGGAATTGAGAAGTTGTTTTTGGCAATGATATAATATCAATATTTCCAGCCTTTGTTTCAGAAACTTCATTTAGAACAATTTCTAATTTATGTATAATTGCGTTTATTTGTTCGGTATTTAATTCATTTGTTTCTTCTATAACAGATCTAATTGAATTTAAGTCTGAACCCATTTTAAGTTTAAACATATTAACTTTAGCAGGTAGACTAATTTCTGATTCTGGAAATAAAGTATTCCAAGTATAAATTCCTCTATAAGACATAATTGAAATTGGATTATTCTTATATGAGCCAGGAGAATTTGCTTTACCAGGAATTGAATAAATTGTTTCACCATTTAATAATGATTTCTTGATTACTTGTTCAAGTTCTTTAAATTTTCTAAAAATAACTCCACGATTAATATTTTCTTCTTTAAGGATATCTTGTTCTAAAATATCTGTAAAAGTATTTCTTACATCTTTATTTACTGAAACCTTTTTAAATGGAAGACCTTTAACATCTAATTTAGGTTGTTTAAAAACATTACCTTCTTGACAAACGATCATTCCAGCATATTGTTTTTTATTTTCAGTAAAGAGAATACGAGAGTAAGTAAATTCATTTTTCATAGATATAAAATCTCTATATTTTTTATCTTTAATATTTAATTCTAATAAGAATTTATCAAATGTATCTTCAATCATTTTAGAAGTACTATAAGATAATATATTTATAGTTGATAATTTGCTTATAATTGAATTGCTATCAAAATATTCTTTAAAATCATCTTTAAAGTATTCTCTTACGATATAGTAGAAATCATCAAACTTAATAAAATTACTATCAGTATCGGCATGTAATACAGTATTTCTTTTTTCATTAAATGCTATATCAAATCTATCATAATATTGAATATTATGAAAAATTATAGTTCTTAATACTTCCCAAATTTTATCTAATGGTTCTTTAATATCTTCAGATGGTTCATTTGGGTCAGTAAATTCTTTTCCTATAACCTGTTTGATATAATCATCTAGGAAAGTAGTTCTTAATAAAAATTCATATAAATTATTTTTGAAATAAATCTTCTGAAGTTGTTCTTCAGAATAAGTCAATAAAACAGTTTTCAATAATTCATATTCTTCTTCAGTATTTTTATATTTAAAATGTGATAATAGAAAGTCAATTATATCATCAATATTTACTTTTCTATTTATTTTAACAAATTCTTCAATATCATAATCAAATTCATCTTCAATAGTTATAATATAATGAATAATTTGACTAATATTATAAAAATATAAATTTCCTCCAATGAATCTTTCAATGGCAGTTAATGAAACTGTAATAATATCCTCTCCAGCGTATGTAATTGATGGAGATATAATTGGATTATATAAAAATGAGTTCGCTGTTGATGCTCCGGCTGCACCGAATATAGAGTTATTTAATATTTTAATATTACCTTGCATTGATTTATAAAATTTTTCCATTCGAGTATTTCCATTATTCATATTCTCAAACATATTAGCTTTATAAACTTTTCGTTCATCTTTAAATGAAATACATAGATCACTTAATAGATTATAACTTCCTTCATGTTGATTAAAGAATGTACCAAACCCTGTCATAATTGGGGAAGTATCAACTATCCATTTATCAAATTTTAAAAATGATAATGAACTATTTTGATAACTAACTCCAAAATTAAAATCCTTTAAAGATTTTTTAATTTCATCTTTAATATAAGCTGATAAAGTTTCTTCTTTTAAATCTGGAAATAATTTTACCATAACTCTTTTCATTTCAATAAAATATTCTTCAATTTTAGTTTTTCTCATTCATTTTACTCTCCTTTATTTGGTTAAAATTTTGTTAGTTGTAAATTTAAAATAAATTATAACTAACTAGTGTTGATTTCTATTATATAATATATTTTTATTATATTATATAAAAAAAAAAAATTAGGAAGGGGAATTTAATCCCCTTCCTTATAAAATTTACCGAAGTAAATTTTTTACATACTGTTCAAAGACGGCAACTTCTTCTTCAATCTCAGATGGAGTAAAATAACAACTATATGGATAATAATTTCTAGTCTTGAGATTGATTAGATCTTGTACATCATCTCTCATGATTTTCCACATAATTCTATAATCATTTCTCACTGGGTTATATGCAAGATATTTATACCTTTCATTTTTGAATGGAGTAAAAGGTCTACCACCTCTTACTTCAATCTTTTCATTTTCAATATCAGCAATCAATTTAATGATTCCTTTATAATCATCCTCAATAAATTTTGGATATTGAGGATCAATATCCTGACTTAAATATGGATTTGGAGTAAAGAATAATTTAGTTGGAATAGAACCATCATCCATATAAATTTCATTCCACCCGAATCTAAATTCTCCAGGGGTAATATATTCAATATTACCTATAAAAGTTTTTAACTTAAACCTTTGAGAATCATCTTCAATTCCAAAAACATCTTTCTTAATTTGTTGAATTACAGGTAATAATGGTTGATTATCATAGTTCATTTGTTTCTCCCAATAGTTTACAGACTGCTCAGTCTATTAATTAAATTTATAATATATATTTATTTATATCATTTAATTCTTTTTCATTTTTTAATTTAGGTTAAACAAAAAATTAGAGTCAAAAATATTTGGATCTCATAAAAAGAAATATAAAATGATTTTAGTTAAAACAATTATTTAAATATGATTATATTTCTTTATATAAAATATAATTAAATCTAATAATTAAATTTATAAATTTAGAAAGGAATTTTTAAGATGTCATCATTAATGGAAAACTTTTTAGAAACTCTAACTGAAGAAATGGAAGTTCAAGAACTTAAAGATAAAGAATTCGATACTGTCATTGAAGAAAGTTTAGATTATCTAAGTGAAGAAAAAAGAACTATCAACATTAACAAACAGAATCAAAAACAAAGATTGTTAAATCAAGCGGCTCTTATGTGTTGTAAAGAAGACCCTTCTGGTCAAGCTCTATGGAGACAATATGTAAAAGGTACTGCAATGAGAAAATCTGCTAGAGAAGTCATTCGTTCTAAATATCAAACTGCTGCAAAACGTAAAGTAGCTGAATACTACCAACGACGTAAAGCAGTTGCTTCAAAAAAAAAATAATTAAATGATTAAGTAAATACCATAAGATATGTAATATATCTTATGGTATTTATAACCAATTTTTCAATTATATATTATATAATAGAACTTGTAAACAGAATCAGGATTTAATAATTAAAGGAGGAAAAAGTGGAGGAAAAAATTTATAAATTTATTATCAACACTAGTAATTATGAAGAAAAAATATTAGAATTATATAATGAACTTTATTTCAATATTTCTAATAGAAAAGAACGAGTGGAATTAATTATTAATGGGGAAGTAATTGAAGTAATTGATAAGGGGTATTTATTTTCAAAATTAACTTTACTAAGTCCATTTTATAAGTATGAAAATGAACTTCCAATAAAAAAGTTAGATAAATATGATTTAAAACAATCAGGAGATTATAATTTATATTTTGATGATATAATTGAATATTTTGCGAAAAAGTGTTCAATTGATATTGGAGAGGATATTATTTATATTATAAATACATTAAATGAACTAGGAAGATTAACCAATTATAACAAAGGAGTTTCAGTAAGTTTAAAGAGTTATATAGATGCTTATAAAAGAAATCCTAGATTAAGAGAAATAACATTTTTTAAATTAGATAGGAATGAAAATATTAGTATTGAAGAAGTAATTGAATTAACTCATCAACTTAAACATGAAACAATTGAAATCTTAAAAAAGGATACTGAATGTAATTTAAATCCTTATATTCAATCTAAAGCAGGTTTAAATGATAATCAATTTGGACAAGTATTTTGTTATATTGGTCATAAACCAGGATTCTATGAAGATGTAATTCCTTATCCAATTAATACAAATTTCTGTAGAGGATATAATGATATAACTGAATATCTTATTAACTGTATAGGAGCAAGAAAATCTTTAATTACTGCTAAAACTCAAGTTAAGAATTCTGGTTATTTAACACAGAAATTATCATTTTTAACAGTAGATGAAAAATTCTCAAAAACTGAACATGATTGTGGATCAGTATTCTACCTTCCAGTTAAAATTAAAAATGAAAAATTCTTAAGTAAACTATCAGGAAGATGGTTTTACGATGAAGAAGTCAATCAATTAAATTTAATTGATGAAACTAGATTTGATTTAGTTGGAAAAGAAATATTAATTCGTTCACCAATTACTTGTGCTTCAGAAGATGGAATTTGTGAAGTATGTTATGGAGAATTACATAAAATAAATAAAATAAGTTTACCAGATACACCAGAACTAAATATTGGAATTATAGCTACCTTAATTTTAACTAATCAAATAACTCAAAAGTTATTAAGTACTAAACATTTATTACAAGCAGCAGTTGATAAAATAGAATGGGATGAAATATTCTTAGATTATTTTGCAATTAATATAAACAACATTACTCATAAAGAGTTTAAAAAATTTAAATTAATAATTTTCAAAGAAGATCTTATAGATGCTGAATATATGAGAGATGAAGATAAATTAATTTTCAATAAATTCTATATTCAATATGGAAAAGAAGATCCTATTGAATTTGAAAGTCCGATAAATTTACAAGTTCATCCGGATTTAAATAAAGAACTAATGGAAAATCTTAACAACTATGATCATGAATTAGAAAAATATTCAATTACAATTACTGGTGATTCTGAATATGATTTCTTATTTACATTCATTACTGAAAATAATGGATTAAGTAGAAAATTAGTATTGATTAAAGAATTAATTGAAACTAATCGTTATATTAAAGATGAATCAGTTGAAAAGATATATGAAAGATTTATAGATTTAGTTGAAGATTCAGGAATTACGATTCAATATATTCATCTTGAAATAATTTTAAGAAGTATGATGGTTTTAACAAATGGTAAAACTAGAGCTGATTTCAGAGATGAAGATGCTGATGTTGAAATTGAATTAAATAATGTAAAACAATCTATATTTTATAATAGTAACTCAATTTCTAAATCTTTAATGTTTGAAATGGTTAATAAACAGTTATTAACTGATGAATTAAATACTTTCAATAAAGATGGATCAAGTATATTAGATCCATTATTAATTTAGGTGGAATAAATGAAAATTGAAGTATATCATAGTAAAATTTTAATAAAGGGATATCATTTAGGTGATATCCCTTTACTTGAAACAAGTTTATCGGTTTGGGATCCAATTTATTATAGATATAATGAAATATTTTATACATATAATGAATTTGAAGAAATTTTAGAAATTCCTTCGGGAGTTAATTTAGATATCTATCAAGTAAGACTTAGTGAATTAGGATGGAATGGAGAATTTATTAATAAAAAAGGAAGATTAAGTAAAGTTAAAAAATTCCCAACTATTAAAGTAAGTCCTAGAAATGATATGCAAAAGAGAGCTATTAAATTTTTAACTGACAGAAAACCTTATGATTTTACTTGGCAGAAAATATTAGCTCTTCCAACTGGAGAAGGAAAAACTTATTGTTCTATTTCATCTGCTATTAAATTAAATGCAATCCCTTTAATATTTGTTGATCAAGAAAATATTGGAAATCAATGGATTGAAGCTATTTTGAAATTTACAAATACCACTATAGATGAAATTATTTTCATTAGTGGAATGGAAAGTATTGAAAAAATTCTTTCAATGAGTAAAGAAGAAATTGAAAATATAAAATTCTTTATAGGAATTCATAGAACATTTTCAATTCTTTATGAAGATGAAGTAGTATTTAGAGAATTTATTAAAAAAACAAAAATTAGTTTAAAAATATTTGATGAAGCTCATACTGAATGGAAAAATATTTTTCAAATGGATTTATTAATAAACTCTCCATCTTGGTATGTAACTGCTACTCCTTCAAGAAGCAATTATATAGAAGATAAAGTATTTAAAACAATGTATGGTAATATTGATATGCTTAAACCTGAAAATAAAAATAAGTATTTAAATATTCTCATATTTAAAATAAATTCTAACCCAACTTTAGAAGATCAAAAGAAATTAAAAACTAAGTATGGATTTGATGGAAATTCTTTTTCTAAATTACTTGAAGAAAAAGATCATAAATTATATCTAAATTCTATTGTAAAAATTTTATTTGGAATGATTTATGATTTTAAAAATAAAGAACCTCAAGAAATTAAAAAGACTGCAATTATATTTCATCTAAATTCAACTGTTGATTTATTTTATAACTTATTAAAAAAAGTTATAGAAAAAAATAATCTCCCACATACAATAGGAATTCTAAATGGGTTAACAAAAAAGGAGGATAAAGAAAATCTATTAAAAAATACCGATATAATTATTACAACTGGTAAGACTTTTACTAAAGCACTTGATGTAGAAAATTTACATTGTATAATAAATACAGTACCATTTTCTTCTCAAACTATGACTGAACAAATGATTGGAAGATTAAGATTTATCGAAGGAAAAGATTTATTTTTCTTTGATATTGTAAATGTTGGATATGAACAGTGTAAAAAACAATTAACATTTAAGAAAAAAATCTATAATAAGAAAGCGTTAGAAGTGAGGGAGTTAAATGAAAAATAAATTTAATGTAATAAAACTGCTATTGGTATTATTAATAATATCGATATCAGTTTTATCATTTCCTAGTTTAATTGAAGAAGTTGCAGCAGAAGGAGATACGACAGTGAGGTACGGCAATAATAGTGATATGATGATCCCATTTAAAGAAACTAAATTAGAATTATTAAATCAAGAAGATACGACTAAAGATAATTTAGTTTCCATTATTGAATATGAAAAAAATCATCCTTTTAAATGGGTGAAAAAGGAAGTATATACTGAAAAAGCATTGCCTACAGTTGATACTTCTCAGAAATGTTTTATGGATTATAGAACAATTACAGATCCAGATAGTTTCCAATATACTTTACAGTTAATGGCAACTACTGATGAAAATGGTTTTAGAAAAATTGATGGGAGATATTGTGTTGCAGTTGGAACATATTATAGTTCATTTTGTGGTTCTTTATTAGATATTACTTTAGAAAATGGTACTGTAATTAAATGTATTGTTGGAGATATTAAACAAGATATTCATACTGATGAATTACATATGTATGCTACAGCTTCCGATAATTTAGTTGAGTTTATTATTGATGATTCTATTATACCAGTTGAATGTAAATTACATGGTGATATGTCATATGTGAATAATTTTAATGGAAAAGTAACAGGTGTTAAAATAGTAGAATATATTGACGAATATATAAGAGTATAAATAAATATATATTATATAAACGTAACTACTCTCAAATGAAAGGAGGTGTTCTTTAAATGGAGAAAATTGAATTATATCAAAAGAATCCAAATTATTTAACAATATCAATACAATCATTGGATAATAATATTTTAAATTTATCCTTAACGTACTTTGATTTAAAAAGTAAAACTTTAAATAACATTTATTTAGAGCGGTTAGATTATCCATTAGAAACATTAGATGAATTAAAAATGGGTATTTTTACTAATCAACTATTATCAAATACAGAAAAACATCATGTGGTTCATAATAATGAACCAAATAATTATAATAAGATTTATATTAAAAATCATGATTGTTGTATTGTACAATGTATTACTCAAACCATAGAAGAAATTTATAAGAATACTAAAGAAAAAGTAATTTTAGTTTTAGATTCAAATTCTGAAATAAAATTATTATATGATTTAGTATTTCCAAAAGTAATTGAAAATAATCAAGAAGTTTATTGTCTACCATTATCATTAGAATTTCAACCTTTAGAAATGATAAGTTTCATAAAAGGAATTGAATTAATTACTAATGATGGAGAAATTCTTGAAAATTATTTAAGATTAACTAAAGATCTTCAAGATGGAAATTCCCAAATAAGTCTAATGATATTTAATTATTTACACATAATATTAAATATTATATAGAAATTAAGTTTACAAAATATAAAAAATAAATTATTATAAATAAGAAAGAATGAGGTATTTAACGTATGTATGAAAATGTTAGTAAATTAGAAAATGTGATCTTTTCGTCTGGATATTTCCAAATCAGTAATGTAATTTTATTAGGAGGTACTAATGGTAAAGATGGTACACGTCTTCAACCGATTAGATCTTATGAATATGCTTCTGATAAACATCCGGAAATTTCTAAATTGAAAAATTTATCTCTAAGTCAGACTAATGATTATTTGGTATTTACTTTTAAAGGTATGGTAGATGGAAAATTTGTTGTAAAAGATATTTTCTCATCTTATCCAAATTTTGAAGATGTAAAATCATTCTTTATAAATACTTATCAAGCAATTTTATCAAATCAAGATAAATATTTTACCAATACTGGTTTAGTTGAAGGAGAGCCTGAATATTTTGTATCTCAACCTTTAGCCGCTCAGAAAACTTTAGTTGCAACCCCTTATAAAATTAAAAGAGAAAACTCTTATGCAAATGGAATTTTATTATATATCGATGATGAACATTCGGTTCAATTAGATGTAAATGCTTTATGGAATATTATTAATAGACTGGATTATTTTAATTTATCAACGGAATCATTAATTTTAAAACTCGGTATGATGAATATCGATAATGGAGGGACTCCAGCACCTTCAAATAGAGCTGTAAATTCAACTTTACCTAATAGAAATACTACAGTTCAAAGACCTTCTACTAATAGACCTAGCACTAATGGTGCAAGAAATACAAGTCTTCCTAGTAGAAATACTACAGTTCAAAGACCTTCTTCTCAACCTCCAGTTCAACCACCAGTAGTAGCTGATGAAGTTGAATATAATGGGTTAGATGAAATTGATGTAGATGCAGGTACAACTACTAATTCAGCGTTACAAAGCATTTTAGCTTCATCTAGTGAAGTAAATGTTGAGTCGTTATTAGATGAATTAGATTGATAATATAATTAACAGTGGTATGTAAAAATTTTTACATACCACTTTATTTTTTTCTTTGTTATAGTTAAAAAGAAAGGTAAATAATATATGAAAAATGGCAATTTACAATTAATAAAAACAGAGTATATTTCTAAGAAACAATCAAATGACAATAAAGATGCAATTCTTCTATTCACTAAAGATGAAAATGGTAAAAAAGAATGTAAAATAATTAAAGAACCTAAGTTAACTTATTATGTCTCTAAAAAAGAATTTTGGGGAGAAAGTATGATTAACTCATTGGATATTGAGAAAACTAAAGTAAATACTATTACAAGTAGATATAGTGAAATTTTTAAAAGTATGACTGAAACTTTAAATGATCCTACATTTACTAGAACTTATCAAAATATTTTTAATGAAGGTGGTAATATCGGTTACAACCTTAAGAAATTACATTTAGATGATCGTTTTCATAATAGTGATATAAATATTGAAGATTTTTATATAGATTTATTTTTACAAGAGAACCCATATACTGAAAACTATTACCCTTTAACTAGATCATTTTATGATATAGAAGTTGATACAACTAATTGTGAAGGATTTCCAGATCCAGAAGAAGCTCTTCATCCAGTTAATATCATTACATGGGTAAATGAAAGTACTTTTGAAAGTTTTTCATTTATGTTGAAATATGATAATGATAGTTATCATGAATGTATGAATGATTTAGATTCAGTTAGAGAACAATTAAAAGATAAATATAATAATTATCAAGAAGGTCTTGGAGATAAATTTAAATTCCATTTTAATGAATATGATGATGAATTAGAACTAATTAAAGCTTTCTTTGATAAAATAAATGAATATAAACCTGATTTCTGTTTAGCATGGAACGCTTCATTTGACTACGTTTATTTATTTAATAGAATTATTAATTTAGGTGGAAACCCAAATGATATAATTTGTCCAGATGAAATCCCTTATAAAAAAGCTTCTTATTATTTAGATACTAAGAATAATGAACCATCTGATAAATCTGATGAGTATAGAAATATTAGTTATACAAATTGGATGGATTCAATGAATATTTATGCTTCTGTTTTAAAATCTTCAGGCAGACTTGAATCATATGCATTAGATTTTGTAGCAAAACAAGAAATAGGAATAGGTAAAGAAGATACTGGTGAAGGTTTAGGAGATTTACATATTAAAGATTATAAAAAATTTTTAATATATAATATACAAGATACAGTTCTATTACAATTATTAGAACAAGAAAAGAATCATATTGAAACGATTTATTTGATTGGAATGTTAACTCATACTAGATTGAGTAAAGGACTTAAGAAAACTATTTCATTAAGAAATTTTGCAATGATATTTGCAAGAAACAATGGAAGAATTTTATCTAATAATCGAAGTCATTTATTTAGAGGTATGAGTGAAGGTAAATTTAAAGGTGCATTTGTAGCAAATCCTAATTTAATAGATAATGTTGGAAAAGTAATATCTTCTATTTTTCAAGAGTCTTTAAATGAAGATATGACAATAACAGATTGGCTATATACAATTCTTAAAAAAGATAATCATAACTCAACAACATTACATGATTTAGTTCAAGATTTAGATTTAGCTTCTCTATATCCAAGTATTATTTCAGCATTTAATATTAGTGCTAATAATTGTCAATTACAGATTCATTATTATAATGAAGAAAATCGAGAAGAAGAAACTGAAAAATTCATGGATCATTATATGACTTCAGATTCAATTTCATTTGGAGTTCAATATTTAAATCTTCCTTCTATTGATCAAATGGCTAATAAAATAAAGGAGGATTTTGGATATAATGCTTTTTATTAATGATAAAAAACTAATTAAAAATATTTGTAAGTATTTTGAAGGATTTAATAATCATATGAAAAATATAGATTCTAAATCAAATACTTATATTGTAAATGGTAATGAAATTAAAATTATAGAAAAAGAAATTTTTCCTCAATATAATATATTAGAATTTACTGAAGAATGTTTTGATGATAGTAATGATCTATTTAAAAATAATTTTCCAGCATTTGTAGTCAATAAAGAAGAATTAAAGAATTTTGGAATAGCTAAACAAAGTGTTCAGATAAAAAAAGTTGAAAGAAACGAACAAGATAAAATAATAGAAGTGAAAACTAAATTAGATGTATCTGTTAATGAAATTAAAATTGAAGATGGTTTTTTAATATTCTCTAGAGAAAATGAATATGATGATTTACCTAAAGAATTAAAATTTAAAATCTTAGAAGAAGTTGATGATAATTTTTTAGAAAATGAATTCAATATTTTAGAATCTCAAATGGAGTTTATAGCCGAATATGAATTGGAAACTGATATGTTTGAAAAGATGGATCAGGATTCCAACCAACCTATCTATATTGTAATTGATGATGAAAATGAAGATGCTTACTTATCAGATAATTTAGATAATGTTGAAAAGAAAAATGGACTTTATAAATTTATAATTAATAATAAATACATATTCGGACAAGAATTTAAAAAATTTAAAGATCTTCCAAATAGATCTTTAATGAGTATACCTTTTATAAAAGTTTATAAGAAAAATGAAATTATTTTATTTGAATTGATATTTAAATCAATTTATTATACCGTAAAACAAAAATATATTACGGTAGATTTTTAATAATATAATCCCTTATGATTTTTCATAAGGGATATTTTTTTTTATAAAAATTTAAGAAATGGAGTGAATAAAGTGGCTAAAGACGATAAGAAGAGTAATTTAAAACCAAGTTTAAATGTTAGAAAAATTAACAAAG
>Ga0079303_10000121_pt1 | contig 16890 bp, 13 predicted proteins | sample Methanogen_OWC_FD_77073 | JGI IMG/M metagenome (GOLD analysis project Ga0079303, IMG submission 77073) | Enriched soil microbial communities from Old Woman Creek wetland in Ohio, USA - Methanogen_OWC | ecosystem: Environmental > Terrestrial > Soil > Wetlands | place: USA: Ohio | collected...
TCGCCGAGGCTGCCATACGAGCCGGTGCCGATGGTTATTTCGGGTATCCCATCACTCCACAGAGTGAGATACTCGAATATCTTACCGAGGCTAACCCGCAGGAGACGACCGGTATGGTTGTGCTTCAGGCAGAGAGTGAGATTGCAGCAATAAATATGGTTTACGGCGGTGCAGCCTGCGGAAAAAAGGTGATGACATCATCTTCATCGCCTGGCATAAGCCTGAAGCAGGAGGGGATAACCTATATCGCAGGCGCCGAGCTTCCCTGTCTTATAGTAAACGTCGTAAGAGGTGGTCCCGGGCTGGGAACGATACAACCGGCTCAGAGCGACTACTTCCAGGCGACAAAAGGAGGAGGGCACGGCGACTATCACCTTCTTGTGCTGGCACCGGCATCAGTGCAGGAAATGGCTGACTTCGTCGAACTAAGCTTCGATCTTGCCTTTAAATACAGGAACCCCGTGATGATATTGTCTGACGGTGCCATCGGACAGATGATGGAGAAGGTATATCTCAAGCCGCAGAAGAAAAGGTCAGAAGAGATCCTTCCATGGGCCACCACAGGAAAGCCTGCCACACGCGAACGCAACATAATCACCTCGCTTGATCTCGATCCTGAGCGTCAGGAGAAGTTTAACCTGAAGCTTGTTGCCAAGTACCGGGAGATGGAGGAGAAGGAGGTTCGTTTTGAAGAGTTCCAAACAGACGATGCCGAATATCTTTTCGTTGCGTACGGCACCAGCGCAAGGATTTGCCAGAAGGCACTGCAGCTGGCAAGGGCCCAGGGAATAAAGGCCGGTCTTCTGAGACCGATCACCCTCTTCCCCTTCCCGAAAAAGAGACTTAACGAACTGGCTTCAAAGGTTAAGGGTATGCTTGCCGTGGAGATGAGCGCCGGCCAGATGGTGGAAGACGTGATGCTTTCAGTCTGCGGTAAGACACGTGTAAGCCACTACGGCAGAATGGGCGGGATGATAGCAACACCGGAAGAGGTTTTGGAAAACCTTAAATTGTTCATTAAAGGATAAATGAGATGGCAGAGGTAGACATAAAAGACATAATCAAACCAGAGAATCTGGCATATAAGAAGTCAAAGATACTGACTGACAATGTAATGCATTACTGTCCGGGTTGCGGGCATGGCACGGTTCACCAAGTGCTGGCCGAGGTGATCGAAGAGGAAGATCTGCAGAGCAAGACCGTGGGTATCACACCTGTGGGATGTTCGGTGCTGATGTATAACTACCTGGATGTCGACTTCCAGGAAGCGGCTCACGGCAGGGCCCCGGCGCTGGCAACAGCTGTCAAGAGACTTATGCCGGACAAGTTCGTCTTCACTTACCAGGGTGACGGAGACCTTGCTGCCATAGGTACAGCAGAGACCATCCATACATGTAACAGGGGTGAAAACATTCTCATGATCTTCATTAACAATGGCATCTATGGAATGACCGGAGGCCAGATGGCCCCTACGACGCTCGCAGGGATGAAATCATCGACATCACCCTACGGCCGCAACGTGGCGACGATGGGCTCACCGATAAAGATGGCTGACATTGTCGCCCTTCTGCCCGGGACATGCTATGTGACCCGGCAAAGTGTCAACACTGCTGCAGGTGTCAGGAAGCTGAAGAAGGCATTGAAAAAGGCAGTCGTATATCAGAAAGAAAAGAGAGGAACATGTTTTATCGAGGTCGTTTCAAACTGCCCGTCAGGATGGAAGATGACACCGGTTGAATCAAACAAATGGATGGAAGAAAATATGTTCCCGTTCTATCCCCTTGGTGATATTAAAGTTCCGAAAGATTCGTAGACATTCCATGTAGCGGCGCCCTAATAGGGCGCCGTTACGCGGTATTTTTAATATAAATTGGCAATAATCATGACAGAAGAAATTGTAATTGCAGGTTTTGGCGGACAGGGCGTGCTGTCAATGGGAAAAATAATGGCCTATTCCGCCATGATGCAGGAAATGGAGGTAAGCTGGATGCCATCATACGGACCTGAGATGAGAGGAGGAACGGCAAACGTCAATGTGATCATCAGCGATGAGCGGATCAGCTCACCTATTCTCAGGAACTTCGACACTGCCATAATACTTAACCAGCAGAGCATGGATAAGTTTGAACATACTGTCAAACCCGGCGGAACCCTGATCTATGACGGTAACGGAATAACGCGACACCCTGAAAGGAAAGATATCAGCATCTACAGGATAGATGCGGCGGAAGAGGCTTCAAAGATGAAGATGCAGAAGATGTTCAACATGTTTGTCCTCGGAGGATTCATGAAGGTGAAACCGATCCTCAAGGCCGAATACGTTATAAAGGGATTAAAAAAATCCCTCCCCGAGAGATATCACAATCTCATTCCCATGAATGAAGAAGCAATTAAAAGGGGAATGGAAATCATTAAAAAGGTCTGAGGGTCTAAAGGTCCCGACGCCCTTCGGGGTCGGGATTTCGTATTCGCCAACTGGCGGATCCTCAATCTGAGGTCGTGCAGTCATGCAATCATGCAATCATGCAATCGGTTCTGATTTCTATTGTTCAAATGTTCTATTGTTCTATTGTTCATTTGTTCATTTGTTCAGACCGCCCTGTGAACATTGCACTACTGCCTATTCATAGAAATGCATCTCCCGGATGTACTTCCATACCGGGGCGGGTACAAACCAGGAGACATCTTTTCCCTCCCTGATGGCATTGCGGATGAATGTGCCGGAGATCTCGATTACCGGGGCGCTGACCTCCCTTACTGAAGCCATCGTAAGGATCTCACCCAGCCTCTTGCTGCTTTTTCTGCCCGGATTAAGTCTCGGGTAAACGACTATAGGATATCGTTTTACCAGCTCTTCCGGATTCTTCCATTTATAAAGTGTAGTCAGGTTGTCTTCACCCATTATGAGGGTGAACCTGCGTGAGGGATACTTCTCAGTCAGGTAGGTCAGGGTATCAATGGTATATGACGGTTGCGGCAGCGATAACTCGACATCGCAGACCCTGAACCTTTTGTCATCACCTATAGCCAGCTCTGTCATGTACACCCTGTCACGGTCATCGAGCAGTGTCTCTTTTGATTTCAGGGGGTTATGAGGACTGACCACAAACCAAATCTCCTTCAGGCCGGAATACTCGGCAATATAGTTGGCGATAGCCATGTGCCCGATATGAACCGGATTAAATGATCCGAAAAACAATCCCGTCTCTGTCATCTTTTACCAATGAATGTTCCGACAACAGTTTCGATCTCACTGCAAGCCCTGTCGAGGTCATTGTTGATTATCACCTTGTCGAACCTGTCAGCCAGCAGGATTTCGGAAGATGCCTTTTCAACCCTCATGTTTATATCGTCGATACTGTCCGTGCCTCTCCTGATGAGTCTGGTCTTCAGTTCCCCGACCGAGGGAGGCATGATGAATATGGCGAGGGCATCATTTCCAAAGATCTTCTTCAGGCTTATCCCGCCCTTCACGTCAACATCGAAAAGCGGGATTTTTCCCAGTTTCGTGATTCTATCGACCTCGCTTTTAAGGGTACCGTAATAGAGGTCTTCATAGACCTCTTCCCATTCGACGAAATCACCGGCTTTGATCTTTTCCCTGAACTCGTCGGATTTAATGAAATAATACTCACGGCCGTCGACCTCGTCGCCCCTGGGTCTCCGGCTTGTGGCCGAGACCGAGAAAGCGAGGGGGAAGCCTGAAGTGAGCAGATGGTTCACGAGGGTTGATTTACCGGCTCCTGAGGGAGCGGACACAATCAGCACCCTTTTTCTGTGGCTCCTCTTCATCTGTTCTACAGCACATTAAGTGACTGTTCCTTAATGCGTTCAAGTTCATCCTTCATCATCACAACCAGCTTCTGCATTGCAGCATCGTTGGCTTTTGAACCTATCGTGTTTATTTCGCGCCCCATCTCCTGTGATATGAAGTTAAGCATTTTACCGTTGAGCCCTGTTCCGTCTATGGTCTCCGAAAAGTAGTCACAGTGCTTTTTCAGCCGGACCTTCTCCTCATTAATATCAAGTTTTTCAAGGTAGTAAATCAGCTCCTGTTCAAAACGGTTCTGGTCGACGTTTTCTGTACCAACAACGTCTTTAAGCGATGCAGTGAGCTTATCGTGCATGCGTGCAATGCGGTCGCCTTCAACGGATCCCAGGTTCTCAAGGTACTGCCGGATCCTGTTCACTGACTTCAGCAGGTCTGCTTCCAGCGCCTTGCCTTCCTCGAGGCGGTAAAGGTCAGTCATGGTGAGAGCGTCATTGATCAGTCTGGAAACCTGGCTCCATTCTTCTTCGGTAAGCTCGGGTCTTTCGGTCTTAAGTGTCTCCGGCAGGCGCATTACGATGCCCAGGAGGTCATTGTCACTTTTCAGTCCCAGCTCTTCACTGATCTCCTTCATCTGGCCATAATAATTTTTGACGATATTTTTGTTGATGACCAGGGCGGGTTCCTCATCCATGGCATCGAATGAAACGTAAAGATCGATCTTTCCTCTTTCAAGCTTCCTGAGGATCATGTTACGTACCTCAAGCTCCTTCTCTTTGTAGATCCAGGGGAGTTTGGTGCTGATGTCAGCCTGTTTGCTGTTAAGGGTCTTTACCTCGACAGTTATCTTCCTGTGTGCTGTCTCAAGCATGGCCTTGCCATAGCCTGTCATTGATCTTATCATCGCGATTCAGTTATGCCGGTAACAAAGATAGGTTTTTTGCTTTAAGCGAGAAGGTCAAGTTCGACGGTGAAATGCCTCATGATTGGTGCTTCCCACCTGATGGAAAGACCCCTGGTGATCTCCTTTCGCCTTTCCCATACGTTGCTCAGTGTAGCAGCCACATAATCCATATGGTTATCCGAATAGACTCTTCTGGGCACGGCCAGTCGTACGAGCTCAAGCGCAGGATGTCTGTTCAGGCGTGTGACGGGATCCCTGTCTGCCATGAGTGTTCCTATCTCTGTGCCGCGAACGCCTCCTTCGATGTAAATCTCAACTGCGAGTCTCTGTGCCGGGAATTCTGCGGCAGGTATTTGAGGAAGGAATTTTCCGGCGTCGATGAAGATGGCATGACCACCGAACGGCACCTGCATCGGTATGCCTGCTGCCTGGATCTTTTCGCCCAGTCTCGCCACCTGGCGTATGCGTGACTCGAGATAATCAGGTTCGGTACCCTCGAAAAGGCCCTGTGCCAGGGCGTTCATATCACGGCCTGACATACCTCCGTAGGTGACGAAGCCCTCGAACATAATATTATAGGTTGTGGCTTTGCGGAAGAGCTCCTTGTCCCTGAAACCGATGAAGCCTCCCATGTTCACAATAGCGTCTTTCTTCGAGCTCATTGTCATACCGTCGGCAAGGGCGAACATCTCGCGTGCAATTTCCCTGACGCTCCTGTCAGCGTATCCTGCCTCACGTGCCTTTATGAACCAGGCATTCTCTGCGAAACGGGCAGAATCGATGATCAGCAGCACTCCGTACCTGTCGGCCAGCTCGCGTACGCCCTTCATATTGGCCATGCTTACGGGCTGTCCCCCGGCTGTGTTGTTTGTGACTGTCATCACTATGCATCCTATCTTTTCGCGGGGTGTCTTCTTCAGCACTTTTTCGAGACGCTCAAGGTCGACATTCCCCTTAAAAGGCTCCATTGCAGTGATGTCGCCGGCAACTGCAACAGTGCAATCGACGGCAGTCGCTTTCCTGAACTCGATATGTCCCTTGGTGGTATCAAAATGAGCATTGCCGGGTATGATGTCGCCTTCCTTTACCAAAACGGAAAAGAGCACATTCTCGGCTGCCCTTCCCTGATGCGTGGGGAGGAAGTACTCAAAGCCGGTTATCTCCCTGATGGCTTGCTTAAGGTTATAATACGATGACGCTCCGGCGTAGCTCTCATCACCGGTCATGATGGCACCCCATTGCCTGTCACTCATGGCGCCGGTGCCGGAGTCGGTGAGGAGGTCTATGTAAACCTGCTCTGACCGCAGGTTAAAGAGATTATATGAAGCTGCCTTTATCCATTCCTGACGTTCAGGAAGGGTGCTTCTGTGCATGGGTTCGACCATTTTAATCTTGAATGGCTCACAATATGGAAGGTTCATAATATTTAAATTAAGAATTAAGAATTAAGATTTAAGAATTGGGAAGGTGGCACGGAATGAGAATATCCCGCGGATTATCAGAAAGCGTCCCTGTTTTTGATATTCAGAAATATCAGTTTCCTGTTTCTTTCCGTTTGAAAAAAGAAAATCATGGAAATCGGGTATTTTTGCAAATATAGCTTTTACGTTTGGGGTATAATCCAAAAAATGTCAAAAACATTTTCTAATGAAACTGAGAACCATTAAGATTCTTGCTTTGTCCTGTTGCCTGTGCAGCAGTGCATTACTCACGGGACAGGGAGACATTCACCTTGACAGGAACGAGTCTGTCGGATTCCTTAAGAAAATATATTCATCGGCTGGAATTTGGAAGTATACCAATGATCCGCTGCGTGAAGCCATAAGCCAGCTGGTCTGGGTTTCAATGAAGCCTCCGCTGGACTCAACCATCATGTTCCTCTCAGGGTATGATTTTAAAAAGATAAATATCCCCGTCAGTGACTTTTATGTTTTTGAAACTATCCGGATCACCCTGCCTCATTTTCCTGTTGACGAGGCCACTCAGGATACAGTCGGCGCTCCTCATGCACGCTTACCTTATAATGAAAACAATCCTTTCCTTTATACGGAGCGCATGTACATGGGTGACACGCTTGAGGCAGCAGTGAAATCGCTTATCGGTTATCTTGAAGCACGTGATTCTACAAATCTGAGGGTCACAAGTGAGACCGGCAGAGGCACGAATATATGGCTAAACAGCAGGTCTGGTAACCTTTTCAGGTTCTGGCTTCCTGACGGCAAGGGAGATTCTGTGACTGTCTGGATCGGAAGCCCCCGGAAAAACACCCTGTCGCTCAGAGCGGAGGAGGGTGTTCAGTTCAGGAGGCAGATGTGGTATGACAAGAGTGCGGATGCGCGGGTCAATGTTACAACTGCTACGGAGGAGAGCCTGCGGCAGGTGGCGCTCAGGAAAATCAAACCCGATTACTGGAAATTCAGGAGCGATATCTCATTCCTGCTTTCACAGGGTGTGGTTTCACACTGGGCGAAAGGCGGCGAGAACAATGTCGTATCCGTCCTCGACATAACGAGCTCCCTGATCTATAGCAATAAAGAAACAAAAGTAAACTCCCTGACCACCGTCAGGACAGCGCTGGGATTGCAGGCTGCAGGAAAACCTATGACACTCAGCAAGAACCTTGATGTCCTTGAAATAAACTCAAAGATCGGTCATAAAGCCTTCGGCAAGTTTGACCTCAGTGGCCTGTTCCAGTTCAAGACGCAGTTCCTTCCGGGGTATGACTACCCCAATGATTCAGTTAAAGTTTCGAAGTTTTTTAATCCGGCCACTGTCATCGTCGGTTATGGCCTCGAATACAAACCTGAGAAAAACACTATAATCAGTTTCTCTCCTCTTTCCTACAGGGGGACATACGTGACTGACACTGCCACCATAGACCAGACGAAGTTCGGTATCGCGGCAGATAAAAAATCAAAAAATGAAATGGGAGCTTACTTCACTGTCAGCAGTAAGTTTGTCCTCTTCGAAAAGGTAAATATAAACAGCAGGTTACAGCTTTTCAGCAGTTTTCTTTCCAACCCTCAGAACATCGATGTAGACTGGGAGACGATCGCTTCGACAAGACTGAACTGGTTCACCGACCTCAGGGTCAACCTGCATCTGATTTATGATGACGATACCAGGTTTCCTGTGCTGAACGAGGAAGGTGTACCGGTTGTGGGGCCTGACGGAAAAGAAATAAAGGCTCCGAAGTTGCAGTTTAAAGAACTTCTCGGGGTGTCGTTCGTGTTCAGGTTCTGAGAGACACCTTAAATTTTCTGTCTGATAAGGAGATCCAGAACTACCATTAGGCCGTAGATGACCCCTGCTATGCCGTTTGTAGTTCCGAAGGCAAGGTTAACCCTGCTCAGGTCGTCAGGTCTGACAATCAAATGCTGGTAGGTCAGAAGTCCAAGGAATATCAGGGCGCCTGCCCAGTATAACGGCCCTCCGGCACCGAGAACTCCGGCTGCCGCCACTGCCAGGGCCGAAAATATGTGTAGGGCTACTGATACGGAAAGGGCCTGGCGGCGTGACATCACGGCAGGTATCGAGAAAAGGCCTGTCTCGCGGTCGAAGCTGTCATCCTGCAACGCATATATAATATCGAAGCCGCTGACCCAGGAAAGAACAATGGCTGAATAAATGACGGGCAGCACTGCGAACGTGCCTGTAACCGCAATATATGCACCTATGGGAGCAAGGCTGAGGCCAAGACCAAGGATGAGGTGGCACAGAGCAGTGAATCTCTTTGTAAAACTGTAGCCAAGAATGATTATAAGCGCAACAGGTGACAGTATGAAAGTCAGCCTGTTGAGCAGGGCCGTCGCTGCAATGAAGAGTATCGAGCTGACTGTAACGAAGATCAGCGCATTGCGTTTTGATATTTTACCTGACGGTATCTCCCTGCCTGCAGTCCTCGGATTCATGCTGTCATACCGCTGATCAGCATACCTGTTGAAAGCCATCGCAGCGCTGCGGGCAAAAACCATACAGGCAAGCATCAGAAGGAAAGTCCTGAGACTGAAACCACGGCCTCCGGAGGTTGCCCCGAGAAAGTACCCGACAAGTGCAAAAGGCAATGCAAAGACAGTGTGGCTGAATTTAACCAGTGAAAGATAATCGGTTGTCTTGCCAAACAGTTTCTTCATCTCAGGGTAGCTCCAAACTCGCGTTCAAAAGCCCTGGTAAGGGAACTCATAACTTTTTCAATGTTCTTTTCGGTGAGGGTCTGTCTGTCGTCTCTCAGGATGAAGGAAACAGCATACGATTTCTTGTCTTTCCCAAGGGCATCGCTCTCGTACACGTCAAAAAGGTCTACATCCTGAAGGATATTACGTTCGGTTTTGTAGGCCAGGTCTCTTATGTCACTGAATTTTACTGATTTGGCTACAAGAAGAGCCAGGTCGCGGCGTACCCACGGATACTTCGGTAACTCGCTGAACCTGATATTCCGGGTCTTCAGTGTTCTGATTATGTTTTCCCAATTGATTTCGGCGTAGAAGACATCCTGTTTGATATCGAACATGGAAAGATACTTCTTCGATATTTGTCCAAATGAAGCCATATCGAGGCTTCCTGCGGTGTATTTCATTGCCTCCCTGAACCATCCGGTTTTTTCCTCAGTGGCGACGATCTCTCTTTCAGTAATGCCAAACCTCGAAAGGACAAGTTCGACATAACCTTTCATGTGGAAGAATTTTGCAGGTGCTTCAGGCATATTCCACCTCTGCCTGTTCATATTCCCTGTCACCGCAAGCGCCAGTATCTGCTTCTCGCTGTAATTATCGGTAATCTCAAGCGTGCCTTTTCCGGCCTTTTTATTATATGTATATCCAAGCTCGAAGAATCTGAGGTTGCTGTTCTGCCTGTTGATATTCCAGGCAATTGTATTCAGTATTCCCGGAAGGAGTGACACTCTCATTACATTCAGGTCGCTGCTGAGCGGGTTTGCCAGCCTCACCATGTTTGCCGTGTCAAAGTCACCTGTAGTTTCATACCATGCTGCAGGGGCAAGCGAGTTGCACATGATTTCGGCAAAGCCGTTACCTGAAAGGAGCTCGGCCATATTCACAGACACCTTCTCCCTGTCGGGCTTCTCAGTGTATGACAGCATCGAGTGCATCTCGTTGCTTATACCGACATTGTTATAGCCGAAGATTCTCAGCACCTCTTCTGTGACGTCAGCTTCACGGGTGACGTCGACCCTGTATTGCGGTATCTCAAGCGTCAGCACGTCTGCAGTCTCGCCGGCAATGCGTATATCGAGGCTGTAAAGAATAGTTTTGACGGTCTCAACAGGTATTTCCCTGCCAATAAGTTTGTTCATGCGGTCAAGGGAGTACCTGACGACAGCTTTTCTTGCCGGCGCAGGATAGATATCTGTTATGTCACCGGTAATTTCACCTCCGGCAAGTTCCTTTATCAGAAGAGCTGCCCTCTTGAGGGCATATATCGTCATCCCGGGGTCAGTCCCCCGTTCGAATCGGTAAGAAGCGTCAGTGTGGAGGTCATGTCGTCGGGATGTTCTTCGCACTGATACAGGGTTGAAGGTAGCGCTTTCAAGGAAGACAGACTTTGTTGTCCCGGTCACCCCCGACTTTTGTCCGCCGAACACGCCTGCTATGCACATTCCTTCAGCCTCGTTGCAGATCATAAGGTCAGAGGATGACAACTCGCGCTCGATGCCGTCTAATGTGACGAACTTTGTCTTGTCAGGAAGTGTCCGGACAATAATCCGGTTGCCTGTGATTGCGTCGCCATCGAATGCATGAAGAGGCTGTCCCGTCTCATGAAGGACGAAGTTTGTAATGTCTACCACATTGTTAATCGGATTCAGTCCGATTGATCTGAGGCGTGTCTGAAGCCATGCCGGTGACGGTCCGACATTAATTCCTCTTATTGTCAGGCCAGAGTATCTAATGCATGCTTCTGTTGCTTTTACGGTTACGGCTATAGCGCCGTCATTCCTGTCTTTTTTAAAGTTATCCACCCCGGGCAGTTTTGCCCTGACAGGTTTCTGAAGGTTGAAGTATGCTGCCAGGTCGCGCGCCACTCCGTAGTGTGAGCCGCAGTCGATGCGGTTGGGAGTAAGGCCTATCTCGAAGACAGTGTCATGAGTGACACCGAAATAATCAGCGGCGGCAGAACCGATCCTGGCAGAAGGGTCAAGCACTATTATGCCTTCATGGCCGGTGCCTATGCCCAGCTCATCCTCTGCGCATATCATCCCTTCAGAGAGTTGTCCGCGAATCTTTGAACGCTTTATTTCAAACTGCTCATCGCCCTTGAATACCATTGTCCCGGGCACTGCCACTGCAACAACCTGTCCTGCAGCGACATTGGGAGCACCGCAGACGATATGGAGCGGATCGCTGTCTCCGGTATCAACGGTGGTGACACTGAGCCTGTCTGCGTCAGGATGTCTTTCGCATGTCAGCACTCTGCCTATGACCACACCCTTCATTCCTCCCTTGACAGATTCCCATTCCTCAACACTTTCAACTTCAAGACCTAAGCTTGTCAGTATGGCTGAGAGCTCATCCGGTTCAACATCAAAATTCAAATACTCCCTGAGCCAGTTATAAGAGATCTTCATCCTTAAATAATTAGACTGATTTTACAACATGCAAAAGTAAATAAAAAAGGTTAGAGGCATCACGGCTATGCTATAAATCGGACGATCATTATAGTTATATTTGCACTTCAATAAAAAGGTACATGATCATACAGGAGAATGACAAACTGATACTTATCACCAACGATGACGGGCTGTATGCTGCCGGGTTAAAGACCCTTACAGATATCATGCAGGATTTTGGAAAGGTAGTTGTTATCTCGGCCACTGAGAGCCGGAGTGCGATGTCACAGGCACTTACGGTCCAGCAGCCGCTGAGGGTCAAGCTCCTGGAAGAAAACGAAAACAGAAGGATCTATGCCTGCAGCGGGACTCCCACGGACGGGGTAAAACTTGCCATTAACCAGCTTCTCGACCGAAGGCCTGACCTTATCGTTTCAGGGATCAACCACGGCTCAAATGCTTCTGCAAGTGTTCTCTACTCAGGTACAATGGCAGCTGCACTTGAGGGTTGCCTCTACGGCATCACCTCGGTGGGGTTTTCTCTTAACAGCTATTCACCAACCGCTGACTTCTCAGTATGCGAAAAATATATCAGGATGGTGTGCAGCCTGGTTCTGAGTGAGCCGCTCCCGCAGGGTGTATGCCTGAATGTCAACATACCGGCCATAAAATCGTCAGAGGTTAAAGGGATACGTGTCGCGCGTCAGGCCAGTGGCTGGTGGCAGGAAGAATTTGAGAAGAGGAAAGACCCCATGGGAAAAACTTACTACTGGCTGACAGGATATTTTGTCAACCGCGAGCCGGAGGCAACTGATACGGATGATTGGGCGATGCAGAACGGATATGTTTCGGTGGTGCCTGTTACTACGGATATGACAGCCCACGGTTTTATAAATGAACTGAAAACAAAATTCTGACATGTGGTTCAGGGAACGATTTAATAATATTCTTACAGGAGTGATCTCAGGGATCATCCTGCCGGTACTGGCTTTTCTTGTGTTTTTTCTTTTTACCCGTCACGGGATGTCATTGGGGCAGTATATTAAACATATGGAAGTTGCCGACAATGTGACCGAGATCATGAGTGTTTCGGTATTTACCAACATCATAATTTTCCTTCTCTTTAATCGCTTTGACATGCTGAGGTCTTCAAAGGGCGTTCTTGGCATTACAATCATATGGGCCTTTGCGGTATTCGCGATAAAGCTTTTCTGAGATGAAATATTTTATAATAGCCGGAGAGCCGTCGGGCGATCTTCACGGTTCAAACCTCATTAGGAATCTTATCAGCTCGGATCCTTCTGCAGATATTTCGTGCTGGGGAGGCGATATGATGAAAGAGGCAGGGGCGAAACTGCTGAAGCATTACCGCGAGACCGCATTCATGGGAGCATGGGAGGTGATCGTTAATATCCGGAAGGTGCGGGCAAATTTTGCTGAATGCCGCAGCCAGATAGCTTCAATCAGACCTGATGTAGTTATTCTCATCGACTATGCCGGTTTCAATCTGAGAATGGCGAAGTTTGTAAAGAGCCTGGGCATAAGGGTCTTTTATTACATCTCCCCTAAATTCTGGGCTTGGGGCGAAGGCAGGGTAGAGAAAATAAAAAAGTATGTCGACAGGTTATACATAATCTTCCCGTTTGAGAAAGACTTTTACAGCAGGCATGGTTACCCGACAGTATACCTTGGTAACCCGCTTATTGACCAGGTCGAATCGCTGCGCCGCGAGAACCCTGACCGTGATGCACTCAGGGCCTCTCTCGGTCTGAGCAATAAACCCGTCATTGCACTCCTCGCAGGAAGCAGGATGCAGGAGGTAAAAAAGATACTTCCCGAAATGGTAAGTGTTTCCAGCAGTCTGCCTGACTACCAGTTTGTGGTCGCCGCCATGGAACATCTGCCGGAGAAGCTATACAGGGACATTATCGGAACAATGCCTGTCACCGTGATTTACAGTAAGACATATGACCTGCTCTCCGTTGCTGAGGCAGCCCTTGTGACGTCCGGTACCGCCACGCTCGAAGCCGCTCTTTTTGATGTCCCGCAGGTCGTTTGCTACAAGACAAGCGCACTGACCTATCATCTGGCCAAAAGTTTCATGAAGGTCCGCTTCCTCTCGCTTGTCAACCTGATAATGGACAGGGAGGTGGTAAAGGAGCTTATACAGAAGGATCTGAATCAGATGACGCTGCATCGTGAACTTCAGAATGTTATCCGGAGCGGAAATAAATATGAAATTATCAGGGGAGACTACAGGCAGCTGCGTGCCATGCTCGGTGAGAGGGGCGCATCAGCACGTATTGCCTCCGATATGATTAAAACGCTAAAGAGCTCCGGAAGTTGACCATGACAAGAGCCCTGGCATTTTTGGCCCTCCTGTTTTTTTCTCTGACATCCGGCGGTCAGGTAAGCGTCAGGATATTTGCCCGTACGCGTCCGGCTACAATAGTATTCACACCGCTGCAGGGTGAGTTCCTTCTCAATGACGGGAGTACCAAAGATCTGAAGATCAGCGTCAATGAGACTGTCGCGGTGACCCGGTACGATGATCAGGTTATCTATATGACACTGTCAGGCATCTCAGCCCTGACAGATTCAGTCGTTATCGAACCCCTCTCTGAGGGTGCCCTGTTTTCACTTCGCGCCCCTGCCGGCGGCGAACAGCTTAAAACACTCTGTGGCTCACTTAAGGTGAAGTCTTACCCCGGCTCGCTGCAGGTACTCAATATTACCCAGGTGGAGGATTATCTTCCCGGGGTAGTGGAGGCTGAGGCAGGCAAAAGCGGTCCGGAAGAATATTTCCGTGCCCAGGCAGTGGTTGCGCGGACTTATGTATACCGGAACATCGACAGGCACGAGCTTGACGGTTACAATCTCTGTGATGACACGCATTGCCAGGTCTATCCGGGTGTCATCTCCGACAGCCTTATTACCAGCGCCTGCAGATCCACCTCAGGCAAGGTCATCATTGACCGTGACAGCATGCTAATTAATTCAGCTTTTCATGCCAACTGCGGAGGTGTAACAGCTTCTTCAGAAGATGTGTGGGTCGCAAAATATCCTTATCTGGTATCGGTTAAAGACCCATGGTGCGGTCCCTCACGGTCTTCGACATGGAAAGCAGCAATACCCTCCGGTGAATGGAATGACTTCCTGAGAATGAAGAATGTGGAACCCGGCAGGGAGGCAGCGATTTATTCTCCTCCCGGAAGTCAAACCGCGAGAGTCACCAATTACACGATCGAAGGCATCCGGGTTTCTAAGGAAGATATCAGGCAACGGTTCGGACTGCGTTCCTCATTTTTCACGCTTTCACAGGACAGTGACAGTATTCTGGTCGCCGGCAGAGGCTATGGCCACGGGGTGGGCCTGTGCCAGGACGGGGCCCGCGCCATGGCCGCAGGAAAGTATAAATATGATCAGATAACCGGCTTCTATTATCCGGGCACTTTTATTACAGACATTAAAAATGCACGCAGGCCTGAAAGGCCTTGAAAGTTTTAGATATTTTTACAACAAACTTACAGGTATGTTCACCCTCTTAAGAAAGGAGATATCAGGTTTTTTCAGTTCGCTGACAGGCTATATTGTCATGATTGTTTTTCTTCTTGCCAATAGCCTTATTATGTGGGTGATGCCCGGACAGTGGAATTTGCTTGACAGCGGATATGCCGGGCTTGATACGCTGTTTGTTCTCTCACCGTGGCTCTTTCTTTTCCTCGTCCCTGCAGTCACAATGAGACTTTTTGCCGAAGAACGAAGGTCAGGGACCCTTGAATTGCTCTATTCACGTCCCCTTGGCGAAGGAGCAATAATTTACGGAAAGTTTCTTGCCTCCATATTGCTTGTGCTCATCGCATTGCTACCCTCTATCGTGTTCGTCATATCTGTCTGGGTACTCGGGGAGACGCCGGGCAATCTCGACAGGGGAGGTACCGCGGGATCATTCATCGGGCTTATTCTGCTCGCAGCGGTATATTCTTCCATCGGGCTCTTCGCATCTTCCCTTACCGAGAACCAGGTTGTATCATTCATTGTGGCGGCAGTACTCTGTTTTGTCGTATTCACCGGTTTTGACTCTATTGCACTGTTGCCCGGGCTGTCTTCCATAGACGTATATGTGACAAGACTGGGTATTAATGATCATTACAGATCGATCAGCAGAGGTGTTCTCGATATAAGTGACATCGCGTATTTCATTTTTGTCACGGTGCTTTTCAATGAGGCTGCCAGGATATCGCTGCGGCGCAGTTCTTTAAGGAAGCCGCTAATGATCATCGGAGCCGTTGCCCTGGCATGTGTGCTGCTATCACTGCTTAACATAAGGGTTGATCTCACTGAAGACAAACGGTTTACTCTCGCTGCCCCCACGAAAAAGATCCTCCGTGAACTTGACAGGAATGTTCATGTCGATGTTTACCTTGACGGAGAGATGCCGGTGGCCTTCAAGAAGCTGCGCCGGAGTACGCAACAGTATCTCGATGAGTTCCGGATCACCTCCCGGAGAAAGGTTTCCTTCTCGTTCATCAATCCGTATGAGTCATCTGCTCCTGCCGAAAGGGAAAAACTTCAGAATGAGCTTATCAGCCGGGGACTGATGCCTGTCAACGTCATGGCAAGTGACGGTGAAGGGGGTAAGACTCAGAAAAGGATCTTCCCGTCGATGACTGTAACATGCGGAAAAACCGCCATACCAGTTAACTTTCTGAGAAACAACCCGACCCTTCCCGCCGAGACCAACCTGCTTCACTCCACGGAAGGACTTGAATATGAGATCATTCAGGCAATAGCAACTGCAACTGCCGATTCTGTCAAACGTATTGCCTTTATTGAAGGGCACGGTGAGCTCGACGAGATATATGTCGCTGACCTGACGCTCGAACTGGCCAAATTCTTTAATATAGACAGGGGTACTATCGGAGGCAAGCCTGGAATAATTGACCGTTACGCAGCCATCGTTATAGCTGACCCTAAGGGCACATATGATGAAAAGGACAAATTCGTTATAGACCAGTATATCATGCACGGAGGCAAGGTGTTGTGGCTTGCCGAGGAGGTAAATGTTAATGCAGACAGTCTTCCTCAGGGCTCCACGGTGGCGCTCTATCAGCCTCTTTCCTTCGACGACATGCTCTTCAGATATGGTGCAAGAATTAACCCTGTCATAATACAGGATGCTGAATGCATGGTCATCCCCCTCAGGATAAACGGCCCGGACGGTCAGGCTCAGTATGTGCCTGCACCATGGGTTTACTATCCGTTGCTGAAGCCCTCGCAGGACAATCCCATTACGCGGAACCTCAACAGGGTGAAGGCCGAGTTTGCAAATTCAATTGATACGGTCGGACGCGATCCCGGAGTGAAAAAGAGCATTCTTCTGACCACTTCCGGCCAGACACGCACGGTATCGCCCCCGCAGGTCATCTCACTCGAGGAAGCCGACGTCGTGATTCCCCCGGAAATGTTCACTGCAGGAGTGCTGCCTGTGGCTGTGCTCCTTGAAGGGAAATTCAGGTCCGCGTTCACCAACCGCATGACGGAGAGTATTATCGGCGAAGCCGGGAAAAACATCACGACTGAAAGCAAGCCGACAAAGATGATCGTCGTAGCAGACGGCAGCATCATTAAAAATGAAGTCAGCTGGAGCGGAGG
>Ga0079303_10000122_pt1 | contig 16855 bp, 10 predicted proteins | sample Methanogen_OWC_FD_77073 | JGI IMG/M metagenome (GOLD analysis project Ga0079303, IMG submission 77073) | Enriched soil microbial communities from Old Woman Creek wetland in Ohio, USA - Methanogen_OWC | ecosystem: Environmental > Terrestrial > Soil > Wetlands | place: USA: Ohio | collected...
ACCATAAATTTCTTTTGATAATCTTTCTCAGAGTTACACTTCTTGAATAGTGGAATCTTTAAATCCTTTATCATCTCGTTTAGATTTAATAATAATCTCTTTTATCTCTGACTTCTTAATACCATACTCACTGCAGTATGACCGTATTCGGTCTACTGATTGATTGTAAAGTATTGGTCGGTCACTCCAGTCAATAATCTTAACGTTTGTTTTTCCTGGATGTGTTCGCATACAGCGACCAACCGCTTGAATTACTGTCCCCTTGAAGTGTAGCGCTGAGAATAAACACACAGTGTCAATCTCGGGGATATCCACACCTCTTGACATTTTTCCAACAGTACCAATAATTATTCCCTTACCATTAGCTCTTAGCTTCTCAATGCCAACCTTATCATCCTTTGGATTAGTGTTACCGCTAATCAGAATAAGGCTATCGATTTTCCTATTGTGCAATAGCGTATAATATTGTCCAGCTTCTTCGATTCTTTCTGTTAAAACAAGAACATATTTTCGCTCCGCATAAAGCTCAAGTATTTTCTTTACTTGCTCTTCAGCTCGCTCGAAATCAGCAATAAGCTGGTCTTTTAATTCTGCAAAGTTTTCGTATGCCATTCGTTTACCACTCATATATTTTATTACCTCAATGGCGGGTGTGAAGTGGTATTGTGTATTATCCACTAGAGATTTCCCGAAAATCTTTTGCATATCGTTGTTATCTAAATCAGAACGATATGGAGTCCCAGTGAAACCATACATAGCTTTTGCTCCAGTTTCACACAAAGCATTTATCATTGTCTTCGACATAGAGAAGTCACACTCGTCATAAAGTATAACATCTGGTTTAAATGCGTTTTCAGTATCAGCGAAGGGTACGAACGAGTCGTGTGTGGTAATAGTTATGCGTCGGTCAAATTGTTTAGACTTAGCGTAAACAAGACCATAGTCTGTTATCCCTTGAGACTCAAACTTCTCTCCCATCTCGAGAAGTGTCTTTTGATTGTGGCAGAGTATTAGGATTTTCCCTTCATACATCTGTGTTAACTGCATAATAAGAAAAGACTTACCACCTCCTGTCTTCATTGTAATGAGTCCAGCGTGATAATTGAATTTCTCTATTCGCTGTCTGATGGTATCAATAATCTTAGCTTGATTCTCTCTAAGCGACAGAACCTTACCATACTGTTTCAAAGTAGGCAGCACAATATTCTGTCCTTCTATTGGATAGACGTATTGTTGAGTCGGAAGGAATTTATATTTATTGCTTCCTTTGCGACCTTTATATAGTTTGATATATTGAGTGTATTGCACGAAAGAGTTCTTGTCTTTAGACTCTACTGTGTAATAACTCAAAATTGTTTCAGCCCTGCTTGCCATAACGAGTTGAGTTAAAAATAATGCTAATGGTTAAAACCACTAGCATCATATACATAATATATTCTAAGTCAAACTAAAGTACATTATTTTGATTCGCACCGAATATGTTAGCGATTTGTATCTGCACGTCAGGTTGATTCGTTTTCATCTTATGAACCTGAGCAATCGCTCGAAGCTTCGTAGAGAAGTCTTCAATAATATCTCCTTTGTTTGTGGCGGTTACCGCATTCTCTACGATATACTTTAACTGGGTTGCTAGATATTCATCTGTTAACCCTTTCTCGTCGAGGACAACCGATAGTGGAGCTTTCTCTTCAGCTACAGCCAGAGGCTGAGCAGAGTGTATTACTAACTCAGTAGTATGCTCCTCTGCTATCTCTGCCTCTACTTCTTCTAGTTCTGGCAACATATAGACGTGGTTAAGAATTAAATAGATGACTGGAAGTACTTGCTAGAGTATGGAACTTTAGCAGCTGGTATTCTGAATGTCGAAACATTCTTCCAAGTCTTTGCAGTTCTTTTAGACGTAAACCCTTTATTTCCAGTGTCTGATGCGCTGTGTGGAACATAACCACTAACAAGTCCTTTAGACTGCGCAGCACCCCCTTGAAATCAGTTTTTAACGGTAATGTACCATTGTGTTTCTTTATCATTATATAATGTCTGTGATTTTGATTGAGGATTGTATGGATAACGTACAGTACTTTTAGGAGAATACCAAGATGGAGTATTAGCTCGAACTGATGGTAGTTTAGTGTCTTCTAATTGTTTTGTAGCACTAGCATTACCGCGCTGGTATGATTGAGGGCTATATCCTTTACCTGAATAAACAGCTTGTTTTCTTGCGGTTCCTGATAGTCCTTCAGTTGCATACTCTCGACCAGTTCGATTAAGTCCATCTACAAATCCGTATGTAATATCAAGCGCTCTTTGGATTACATCTTTATTGTTTTCAACAAAGTTTTTATCCTTTAGCATTGTATTCAGATGGTCTACATTACCAAGCACAACTCCAAGCTTAACTTGATTGGCTACGTTTCTATCGAGATGCATATTGTCTACACTATTCATAGACATCTCATAGAGAGCCATTCGTGTCTTATCATCTGGTGCGTACTTCCCAATAAAGCTATAAACGCTTTTAATGTAGTTTGAGTTAACGTTTGATTTTTTAGACTCATCATACATTACCATATCCATAAACATATTCGCATTTAAGAACTGTGACAATGATGTTCCACTCTTCTGAGAACGCGCCCAGTTTGGATGCAACTGTTTAAGTCGTGAATCCATTAAAGCAAACCAGCTTGTCTTGTCTGCCTGATACATAAATGGCATATATTTTTCAAGAACCGCTGCCTGTGCTTGTGTGTAATATTCTGAAGGAAGTTCCTCATATTTAGCAGACTTAGGCGGAACACCTCGAGCAATATTCATTTGCTGCTTAATAGCATCAAGTTCTTTGTTGGCTACATATGATAGAACCAATCTTGATGAACCATTTACTTGAGCATCTGCAAAAGCCATAATTGTTAGCAAATCTGATTTGTTGGTTGATAGATATCCACCATCAACTGCTTGTTGCAATTTTTGTGTGAGATATTTATCTCCCATCTTTTGGCTGAGAACCTGCATAAATGTATCTAGTTTCATATCTTTCATTCCCCAAGAGGTGAGTTCTTTTTGCATCTCAGAATTAGTTTGACCTTTAGTTAAGTCCATCTCTGATAGAATGTTGTAAGCGTTTTTAATATCTTCTGGGGTTCGTAGCATTGTATTATCCCATTTACCATTCATCAGGTTTATCAATACTGGGTCTGTGTCTATATCCTCGAGCATCTTCTTATAGACTGGTTCATTAAACTTGCTGTTAAAGCTAGTGTCTTCAGAGCTACTAATGAGCCACTTAACTACTGGGAGATTACGAAGAAGGTTCATCGTGCTAAGTAATCCAGGTTGTTCTCCATTAAGGAATTTAGATACATCCTCCATTGAATGAAGTTTTGCAGTATCTCGTAGAGATGGATTTAGTTTCTGCAACTCCATTATAGATAGACCGAAGATGTCTCGAGCGTCAGGTATTACCTGCTGCGAATATGTATCAAGTCCTGGTAATAGATTGAAACGTCCTAGACCATTTGATAACTTATTCATCTCTGTTAAGAATGAAGCAACCACAAGGTCTGGCATTCCATTTGCTGCTGCAGACATAGGAGCTATAAGAGGATTAAAGGTATTAAACTCTCGGAAGAGTCCTGAAACAATTCCTTTAATGAGTCCGTAGGCTCCTGCTTCTACGCCTTTGATATATGAATGTTCTTGACCTGTTTCATCAACATACTGGTTGTATGCTCCTGTGTACTCGAAGAAGTTAGAAAACATTCGAGCTACCATATTCTGCGTGAATACAGAGTAGTAGTCATTCATTAACATTGAATATGTTGTACTTTCTTCTTCATCCGCATTTCTGTCGAAGTCTCCAGATAAGTAAGTTCCGAATCTTCCACAGATTGGAATGGTTGCTAGTAAGCTAAGAAGTTCTTGGTTCTCTGGCTTGTAGAGATAATCATAGAAGTCTCCCCAAGTTTTAAGTTTTCCGTTCTGCAAATCGTGTCCGAGCTTCCAGAGAGCATTAGTTACTTCAATAGAACGCTGCATCATATATGATTGTTGTGCATTTACCGCAATCCACCAACCTCGAGAGAACTTATTACGACTAAACGCCTGTAGCCGCGAATTTGTAAAGAACGAAGAGTATTGCTGCGTAGCGTAGCTGGTAATATCCTTGAGGAAGTTATCTGCTAGCTTGTCTCCTTTTTGAACTTGTACTAAAAGATTATCTAAATCTCTATCTGTTAGCCCCCACTTTGATAAAGCTTGAGCAAGAGATTGTCGTTTAATCCAGTTGTCCATTCCCATATCGTAGATTTGATGCCAACCATTTTTCATCAACTCTCCTAATCTGGAAGTATCTCCCATAACTTTATCAATAAATCTGTGCATATAAGGAGCTCCAGTTTCCATTGTGATATCTGGATAGTTCTTAACTCGACCTTCTGATTTAAGAATATTTTCATTCTCGAGTAAGTAGTCGATGAACTTATGGTCTTCCAGAACAGAAAGTGTTTTCTTTCTAGCCAGATAAATAGAGCTACCGAATACTGCAGATGATACTAGAAGTATCCCAGATGACACAACGCCCCAAGTATATTTCAATGGATTATAGACTGCTCGTGTATTGTTAATGAGTCCTTTTGCTTTTGCAAGCATATCAGGATACATACTTCCAATGTTGAGCGTGTCTTGTAACATCCTTTGTTTGGCTTCTTTAGAAGCAATTATTCCATTCTCCTCGCACATCATATCCAAAAATGTAGAAGCAGAACGCATAAAGTCTTCTTGAGTAATATGTTTTGGAGTTTCTTGTAGTGCTTCTGCAAAATCTATCTTTAGTGATATTCCCATATCAGACAGGAGTGTTTCAACTGCATCACCATAAGAAAGAATCTTAAATTGTTTCTCTATAGAGTATCCTCCTCGAGCTAATAGCTCTCGGATTCCCCAAACAATATCCACTATCTGTGCCTTTTGTACATCAGTTGTTAATCCTTTTGCAAAATCAGAATGATTTAGAACGTATTCTTGAACCGTTTCACGATTACGCAGAAGGTCTTGTGATGATAATACACGCTTGTTCCCATCTATGATTAGCGTTGTTCCGTTACCCAAAGCCTTAAACATATTGTTCAAGTCTGTGTTATATATACTATTCTTTGCATCAAGTGTTTCCTTGCTCAGATTTTTATCTGGATTGATAACACTTTCCTTGAAAGCATTATACTGATTGATTAGAGAATGTATATTACCCTCTTCTGCTGAAAAGAACTTTCTATTATTCCCCAGCATATCAGATAGCTGAGGAATATTTTGAAAGAATATGTGGTTATTTAAAACCAGATTTCGTTGAGCCAGCTCTGCGAGCTGACCCAACCGTTTGCAAAATGACATAGTGTTGCGGTATTATAGGTTAAAATAAATCACACATTGCTGAGTCCGCTGATGTTTTCATAATAGCTTCTTCAGCTTCTTTGTCAAGAGAAGTATTCTTTACGATATCCTTTTCGTTGAAGTCTCCAGGTAGTGATTGTCGTATCTTATCAATAAAGTCTTGGTTTGCTTTATGTGTATTCTGTGCCCAATCACTATCTTGCATCTTCTTTAATGATATCCCATCATTACCAAGCACAAGTTTAAACCAAGATTTTTTCCCTCCAATAACTGCTGCAAATGGTTTAGTTTCAATAATAGAAGGAACGAAGTCTTGTAGAATTTCAGAACTATAAATTCTTTCTCCAGTAAATTCATCAAACCCTTCCTCGATTCCGCGTGGTGCTTCATCGAATAATGCTTTATTTACTTCTCGCATATCTTCTACTCTTGATACTTTGTCTATAGATGTCTGAGATATGAGGTCATCAAGAGTTCGTATATCTTGATTGTTTATTGTAAGCGATAATCTTTTTCCAGCGGGTACTTGGAATATGTCTCTTATGCTTACTTTTTCTGCTTCTTCTAATTTTGGAAGAACTCAACCGTAGAATCCAAAAACATTCTTTTCTACAATAGCATCACCATCAGAAAGCTTTCTTGCAATAACCAATTCATCTGCATATCCTCGGATGAAGTCTTTAATAGATACGTTATTTAGTTCATTTCTCCAAGCTGTACAAGCAGCTAAGTCTTGACTGGAGATATTTTTAAGAGCTGTCTCTCCATCTAAATTGAATGTCTTTGACAATTCTTGTCTTCCAATATAGTCAGAGTCTTTAGAAAGCTTTGTTAAAAAGATTTCCATAGATTGTTTACGTTTAGCTGTTGCCAACTGGGCTTCAACACTATGAGCAAGATAGTTAACTTTTGCTGGAATAGTAGCAACTCCATCAACCTCTTTTAATACTGCACGCTTCCACGTTGGAAACATAAAGATGTTGTTAGTGGTATATCTATAAGACATTCCACTAGGAGTTTGTAGTGTGAGTACTACTTTGTCTCCCATCTCTACTGAACCAGCATTTCGTTTTCTTAGATATTCACTCAATCTATTTGCTATGCTGTTTGATAAGTACCCCTCGTAACCGTCTCTGGTAATATCTACTCGTGTACCATCACCCATAACCGCAAATGCTTTATTATCTTTAGCCCATTTATTGAAATCTTCAAGAGATTCAATCTTACGTAGGTCATCAAAGGCTGCATCCACTCCAGCGTCTATCCGCTTAATGGCTCCATCCATTGAACGAGCTATTCCAAGATAATGCTTTTTCATATCATCACCTATGAAGTATGAATCTTCAAGGGTTTTTAAGAACTGAGCATATGACTGAGGCTCGTTTGTTTTAATAGCGTGACCTAGCATCTTGAAGTTGTATGGTATTTCATAGTGTATTCCCATATCTTGATAGGTTCCGTCATCATTTATTACTCTTTTATCTGACGATAGTTTCGCTGGAACACAATCTTCTATATTTGCAAAGACTCTATCGGTCTCGCTTTTAACTACCTTGTCATACTCTATTGCAAAGTCTTCAATAAACTTTTGAATATCTTCCATTGAAGATGTAGATAATCCTGGAATACCAAGGTCATTTTCTTCAAGTTGATAATTCAAGAGTCCTCGCTCAGCGCTTGAAAGCTCTTGTGCTTCTTCTCGCTTAATGCTTGGAATCTGTTCATCAATTTGATAAGCGAGTCTTTGTATTGCTTTATCATTAGCCACATCAACTGATTGAATTATTCGGATATCTCCTTCACGCATTTTCAGTAGTCGCAACACATTAGCGTCTATTGTTTTATCTTTAATCATTTTTTGAATATCTTGAATACGGTCTGAAGAAACAATCAGCTTGTATGTATTTGCAAGAATATTTTCATATTCACTTGGCATAATTTTCCCAGACTCTTGTAGGGGTTTAATTGTATCAAGATTAAAATGCTTACCGACAAATGTTTCAAGAGCATCTTTAATTTCCTCATTTGTTGCCTTAACTACTTTTGCTTTTTCAGCAACAGTTTTTTTAACGCCAATACCTCAAACTATATCTGACAAGTCTGTGAACATTTGTTCTATCATATCAGACAAATATCTTTCTATATCATCTTCAGGAGACATATCAGATATCTTTCTTGCAACAGCAGTAGCTGATGTATTTTTATTGAAGAACGAATAAAGCTCACTTGCTTTAGTACTTTTAAGCGCGGCACCTACTCCATAGCGTTCTGCTATATCTGTTTTGAATATAGCCCGCAACATTGCAAGTGATTCTAATTTCTTTGCAGAACCTGTAGAGGTTTTGTAAATCATATTAGAATACAAGTCTTTTGCTTTATCCACGAGTTGTTTAGAACTCAATTCTTTCTCTGTTCCAGCAACTGCCGCAGCTTTTGCGTCGAGCAGGTTCTTTGCAATCTGTGTGGTAATATACCTGTCGATTGTAAATCCAAATGCTGATGTTAATGGATTGCCCCAAAGCTGTTCTATCTTTGCGTAGTCTGTAGAGTCAGTAGACTGAAGGGCAGTAGTAACGGTGTCTTGAATATCATTCAATGAGCCATCTCCTTTTATTAAGTCGTCGAGAACAGTATCGAGTGCTTCACTTGCATTATTTGTAGAAGCTAATGCTTCTTGATATTTATCATATTTATTAAGAACAGCCTGTCTATTCATCGTATGATTAGTAAGTTCATTCCAGTAGTTTATTGGAGCAGTTATCCCAATAGTAACCAAATCTTTATCAATATTTTTTACGAGGTCATCTTCAATAGTGGCTTTAAGTGCAGCTTGTAGCTCACGATTCTCAGGTGAAATCTCATAAAGATAATCGATTACCGTCTTCATTTGTGGTGTATTGGCTCTAGCATTAAAAGTTCATCGAATAATATTCCGCTTTTGTGTGTTATATGGAATAGTTCCATTATATGATTTTAATCCTTCAGATAAGAACTTATCTGTATACTTTGAGTTATTATCTATAGAGGCTGCCATAGATATTCCTTGAAGAGGAGTTGTATCTTTAATAGTAAGTCCTAATTCATCGCTATCGAGGATACCGTGAGTTTTGAGAGATGGTATTAAGGTCTGTACACCATCCGTATAAACTGGGTCAAAGAACACATCTCCATTGCTATCAACCTTAAATGTTATATCTGTCATAATAACATTCTCATTTTTTGCTAATGCACCACCTCGAAGAAGTTCTGCATTTATTGAAGCATCTTGTCCGATAATATAGAGAGTTGTATCATTAGCGATAGCAGAAGAAAGTTTTGTCTCAACCGTTATTGGTTTATTAAGAACCATTATGTGAGAACTTTTCTCTGTTTCCTTTATTTGTTTTCCGATGAATACGACACGATTGTAAATAGGCGTATTAGTAACGCTATCCAATTTCCCCATCTTATCTTGAATACCGTTTGCCAAATCATTTTGAATAGCGTTTCCTGATTTGTTTAATACTGGATATGTGGGTATATCAATCGGAATATAAGATGCTTTTGATTTAACAGCCTGTATTGATTTATTTGAAAGCACTCCATTTAATGTATGCTTATTAGCGATGTATCGAGGCATATCATTCTTAAGTTGGTCAATAACAGCAAGTACTGTTCTATTAGCTTTAGCTCCGTCTGGAGCACTTAATACCATCTTATATAGCTGAATAGCTATAGCATCTAAAGCGGTATTCACATATTGTGCTTTCTCTAAATCATCTACGATACTATTTGATTCTTCAAGAGTTTGACGAATGGTATCCATAAATCCAGAAGTCTCTTTAATCATCGGAAGATGTTTTGGATTTAAGCGGTTAGCTCCAAGAAACACATTATTGTAATTCTCAAGGAAATTATCAGCCGTTCGTTTTAGCAACTCAGGAGTTATGAAAAGGTCACTAAGCTGTTCTACTATTGCTTGAGTAGCAACTGGTCTAATCCGAGTTGTTCCTTTGAAGTTTTCAGTAAGATAGTTATATGTGAACTTCATTACTGCATCCTTCTTTCGCATATCCATTTCTGCAAATGGTTTAGCTTGTCCAGCAAACTTCATATCTTTTATGAAATCTGCTCTGTTTAAGTATCCACTTAAAACATTTTCAATAAAGGTTTGTTTCTCAAGCCAAGTTTCTTTTGAATCAAACACTTTCTTAAAGGTTGTGCTTCTTTCAACGAGTGTATCTAATACCTCAACTAGGAACTTAGGATATGCAATATGTGAAGCAATTCCATATTTATCCATATCATAGAAGTCGTCAAGCTGTCGTGGTAATGCTTTAAGGTCAATATCGTTTGCCTTTATCATCTGAGCGATGAGTGTATTAAACACTTGACCAGATGTTGCCGCTTCAGCTAACTCTTCTTCAGTTCTATTTTTGGTGAGCCATTTTCTAAACTCATTTGTTTTATTGTTTAGAAGTGTCTCAAATGATGGCTGAAGTCCAAGTGATTCTTTTAGTTTACCTATAAACTTAAGAAGAAGTGTTTTGAACTTGCTATACATTTGTCCTCCTAGTCCATATCCAATATGAAGCGCAGCATATTCTACGAATCTTTCTTCCATAGCATCCAAATCAGATGCAGAAAGTTTTGCTGTCTTTCCTTTAAAGGCTTCTGTACTTTCTGCTAGTGATTGAAGGAACAGCTTTCTATCTTCCTTATTCAAGGTCGATACGAATGCGTGACCAGCTTCGTGTAATAGCGTTACGGTTGTTTCTGCTGAACCGAAGTCTTTTAGCAAACGTTGAGCAATATAGATTTTTTTCTCATCTCCTTTCATTACAAATGCTCCAGTATCTGTTCTATGCTTAATAGAAATTGTTTCATTAAAGAAGGAAGCATTTCTTTTTAACATATCTCTAGCGTCTTTAAGATAGTTAACATCTGCCAACAAACCAGTATTATGAACTGTGTATGGCATATGTGCACCATTGATTTTAAAGCCAGGCGCATTCTTGAAAAACTCTACACCATTGTAAACGAAGTACATATTACCAGCTTTGTTTACTTTGATTTCCTCCCCAGACTCTTTGAGATATTTTTCGAACATTGCTTCAGACCCCTCTATAGTTCGTTTCTCTCTGAACTTAAGTTGTCCTGCGAATGCAATATTGTCCTTTACTCGAGTCATCAGTATTGCTTCTTTTGCTTTTAAGTTCTCACTAGCTTCTGCGATAGCTTCTCTAGCTAATTCTATGTCATTCTTTGTAAGAGTTGCAGTCTTGAAATACTCCGAGTCGCTTGCGACTTGTCTCGTAATATTCTCTAAGATGTCTTTCATTTCGTCTGGAAGCTTATCAATTCTACTTTTGGCTGCACTCTCAAAGCCGCTTTTCGCTATATCCTTTTTAGCTGTATTCGCCTTAGATGCAACACTTAAGTAGTCTGATACGCCTTGAGCTCCATCCTCAACAAGCGTAGTCTTGATACTAGCTGAAACCTCTGCCTTGTCTAGTTCATCCAAATTAAGATGATAGTTACCATCAGCTTTATCAAAGACCCATAGGTCGTCCCAAGCATAGTGTGGTAATAGTTTATCAGCCTCAGACTGAAGATTAGCAAGCTTTAATGTGTTATATTCTTCTTTAGTAAGAATAGTTGCATCTTCTTTACGAGCGATGCTTATTAGGTTATCTTTGATTTTTAAAGCATCCACTTTAGATATGACACCATTTTGATGTGTAATACCCATCCCGTCTAGTGCTGTCTGCGCTAGATTCGTATATGCTTTCGGTCTACCCTCTCCCCGAGTTCTCGAGAACAATGGTGTCCCATCGTCTTTAACTAAATTCAATGCCCGAGGAATATCGATTGTATCTACAGTACTATCGATTTTTTGAACAAAATCTGCTACATTGTTAAGGCTTCGAGATTGGCTTAATGAAGTTCCAAGAACTTCAGCCTTATCTACAGATTGTTTCTTAACAATGTTCCAGTATGTTCCATCTCCTTTAGAGATGAACGTTCCAATCATTGTTCCTTTTGGAACCAAATCATTTTTAACGAGGTGCTGATTGATAACATTGTTAGTGATAGTTCCAACTTTTTGTGTAAACACAGAGCTGTTAAAAGTTGGGTCTTTCGTCATATCTGATATTTTAGTTGCATCATATTCAAGACCGAGCTGATGTTTTACAAATTCAGCCGCACCTTCATTCACAACTTGTGATTCAGGGGTGAACAATTTACGAGCCTTGAAATAGTTTTGTGTGTTAGCTATGTCGTTGTCAATCATATTTTTGATAGCTTCAGCTTGTTCAGGAGCTGATTGAATAGTATCCTTTATGGCTTGTAATCCTATTTTGTTGCTAACTGCGCTAGGCGTGTTACTCGCAACGTTCTTAAGGACATCGTTAGTAACTGTTTGAAATTGAGCAAACTGAGCAGCTTTTTGTTTTGCAGTTAGTTCTACGTCTTGGTCAATTTTACCAGCATAGAACATTGATGCAATATCACTATTAGTAAGTTCATTGTTTTCAACTCTGGTATTTATGCTTGCTACATCAAACTGAAGACTTTGAACTTGTGTCTTAACATTGGTAGGCAAAGTATCTACATTAATATCAGCTACTTTAGCATCACCTTCTGGAGTGGTTTTAACAGGATTAACTGAATCGCTAAGCATTTGAGCTTTCGCTAGTTCAGTCTCGCCATTAGCTAGATGCTGTAATACATCTTGAGATACTGGTACTTTGCTAGCATTATCTGGAGCATATCCTTTTAATACATCATTATAGTTTTCCATTACTTTCAATGGTTTTCTAAACATACCAATAGCTGTATCAAAGAAAAGATTTCCAGCTAAGTTTTGTTTAATATCTTCTTCATTCATACCACGCCCTAACATAAGCTGTGCAGCAGCATCATATTTTAATGAGTCTTCTGCAAGTTCTGAAGCTATACCTATAGCTCGAGCTCCAGCTTTAGTTGATTGAATGTTATTAAGAATTTCTAATCATTTCTCTACTTGACTAGCTCCAGCCACAGCTGCTCCAGCAGCTTTAGCTAATCCTCCAATTTTATTAACGCTTGCTACTTCAGCTGCAATTCCTCCAATAGTTGGAAGTGCATCTGCAACAGACCACGCTAGATTACTTAATACATTAGTTTGTGCCGCTGTTGTTGAGTCATAAGCTGCTAAGTGTGATAATGCCCCTGTTACGTCTTGTCCACCTTCAAAAGCTTTTTCCATTCCCCCACGGATAAGTGCTTTAGTTGCAACTCCAATATTACCGAAGGTTTTATTGGTTGCCGCATAAAGCATAGAAAGTGGGTCGCCACTATCAAACAATTTATTTGCTGAAGCATTATGTGAATTGATTTCTAATTCAGTTGAAAAATCATTGATGTAGTCTTGTTTCTCTCTATTACCCTCTAAAGCTTTAGAATACGCTTGGCTTGCATCTTTTGTTTTAATAAGATTATCAGCCCAAGCAGAAGCAATATCAGTTACATTCTTTTTCCACTTGTTATCTAGCTCAGCAAAATATGCTGTCTTATCGAAATCTTTTGAGTCAGCATCAGTTTCGTTGATGTTGCTATAAAAGTATTTATATTTCTCAGCAAGTTCATCAATACCATTCTCGAGCTGTCTTGATAGAGCGCGCTGTTCTGGTCATTGTAGTTGTTGAAAGTATGCTTTAAGATTACCTTTAAGCTCCTCTCGAAAGTCTTCTTGTTTTTGAGCATACAATTTTGCTCGAACCGCTTTCTCGTCTTTATCTTCGAACTCGCTAGCTAGCTTGTTATCGTTGTTAAGAGAGTTATAGTCTTTAGAGATAACACCTTCATCTTGCATCTGTTTCCAGATTTGCTGTTTAGTGTTATCATCGGGAGCATACCGTATCTTACTGGTATAGTCTTGAAATTTATTCCAGTCATTGATACCGTGAGCTGTATCTTCGTTAGAAATCGTATGATGCCATAGATTGCTAACGAATCCAGTTCCTGCTGTCCACAAGTCAGATACTAAGTCTGCGCCTTCTTCTAGCAGACTTTTATCTTCGTGTGTCTCAGCACCTGGTGCTGTTAGTTTAAAGTTTGTGTTGATATCATATGGCTTTGACACTTCTTGTGTTGGCTGAACAACACTTGAATTAGTCGCCGTACGTTGTGCGTTTTGTACAATGTCAGGGGTAATAATTGGTGTAGAGGCTGGCTGCTTTGAAGCATCAGTTGGTTCACCTGTTATTCCTGACACAATATCATCTAAGAATCCCATACCAGTATGGTTAAAAAATATATGTCAAAAGTATATATCAAATCAGGATAGATGCAAGTTAAACACAAAAAAAGCCACCACCCATATTGGGCAGTGGCTAGTGGTTTAAATGAATCCGTTCTTGAAATAGTGAGCATATGGCATAAGTATGTGTGCTAAGTCGCATTCTGCATCAGGAATGTTTATTACCAACACATCATTAAGCAGCTTAACATTTCAGCTATACTTTCGAATAACTCCGATAATGTCTACCATTTTTTCAGTACGAATTTCTACTGTAAGTGGAAGTTCTACTCTGAAGCTGTCTCCACTTTTTCCGATAAAGGATTCTGATTTTGGTGTAATCCTTTTAGTAAGAATCAAATCAGAGAGCAAAATAGATAGAGGGTCTTGTTCTCCAGCTACACTATTGATGATTTGACTATTGTCATAAATCTTTTGAGCAATAACATCAACATCTGTTGTGTTAAACAAGATGGCTGTAGCTAATGCAAAAGCATTAAGACCAAGAGCACGACCATTCATTCCAAGCGCGTGTAGTTTTTCTTCAGCCATTTCATAGGCGTCAACAATATCGTCTGCATCTACGGAGTAAGCTCTAGTAATCAAATCTTTAAGGAACGAGTACTTCTTTATTTCATAAAGCTTCTGCTCATTTCCAATTTTATCCGTAGAGAATAGAGGGAGTATTATACATCTGTTTGCAACTGAGGCGCTAGATGGCAATCGTTCACCATCAATGATGAGACTCGAACGATACTTGTAAGCGATGTTCTCGCCCGTGATGGTTCCTCTTGATGATATCGCCTTGTTCAGAACATCACGAACAATGGACTCCTTCTCTACATTTATATTACCAGTAAACTCTTCAAGGTGCATAATAAAGCTATCAGTAGCTGTTTGCTTTAATGGCTGTGGTGTTGTAGATTTTACAGATAATCTCTTTGTGTCTGCGGTTATTCAACTTCATTCTTTCAGAATGTTTACCAGTGTGCTTTTTCCTGTCATTGTCAGACCTGAAACAAACATACCTGGAAGCATATACTGTTGCTTTTTATATTCGATAGGTTTCCAAAACTTATCTCACAAGAATAAAGCAATATAATTGAAGAATGCTACAACAGAGATTTGTGTCGAATACAGTTCACACAACATTCCGAGAAAGCTCGCAATAGAAACTTGTTGTTTGTTTTGAAAGCACGTCTTTATCGGCTGTGTTTCAATAATAGTATTTTCTATTGATTCGATTTGTGTGAAGCTTTTATCTAGTATGGTATCGCCTAATAGGAAATAATCCTTATGGTACCCATTAAGATAAACATAATCATACTTTGCTATTTGTCAGGCTTGAACTGCTAGGTTTAACGCTAAATAGAAATCAAGCAAATCAAGCTCATCTCCTACATATATTAGCCCCTGCTGACCATATCGTGTATTAAACCGTTTACGGTCTACGCAAAAGTCGATAACTAAGTTTTCCACTTTTTGTTTACCAAGCAAATCAATGATATAGTATTTGATTGGTTGTTGCAGTTCTCCGAACTTTGAGTAAGTTGATTCCATTACTCATTTTACTAACAGGGGCGTGCGAAAAAGGTCTGAGTCCATAGAAACCATTTTTTCATTCTTGATAAACTCTTTTTTATATATGACTCCATTAGATGTGAAGTTAATGGTTCCTCTTGCTCCTTTTATTGGAGACATTATGGAATCTTTATTGATGTCGTTTAGAACGATTCCAAATTGAGATTCAAGCCATTCGCACATTTTTGCAGTATCCTGTTCAAAGTAGTGATACAAGAATGGATATACAGCACCTTGCGGTCTATTCTTATTCGGAGAGAAGTTAACTATATAGTTTCCTTCTATGTTGATTCGATAACCATCTGGTCTCTCTAGTGCAGGAACACGTTTACCTTTATCATTAGTTACCTCGAACTCAATCCAAGTAGGACGTTCTCGAGATACCATAAAGCGGTATGTCATATCGTCTATCTTCTTTGGATAGTCATAGAGTTTCTCAATAACAGTTGTACACGGTAAACGGTTTACAACGTCTCTATCCATTCCAGTTGATAAGCGGAGGTCTCCGTAAGTCGGATTACCAGAATACGCTGATTCTGCAATCTTTACGTTATCTGTTATCGCGTTGATTGCCGCTAGATTGTAAGTGGTAATAGGTTCGATAATGTCTTCCACTGATTTAACTTCTTCAAGTCCATCCATAGGATTGTATGTGAAGAGTCGTACAGGAATTGCTTTTCCTGTTTTCCAGTGATAAGAGAATGGCAAACGAATTACTCGTTCTATGGTTTTGTTTGAGGTATCAGCATAGCCAAACACTGAACATAAACCAAGTTGCATCTTATCGTAAACCTTTGCCACATCCTTTCTATCGTTTGCATCAACGAAGAAGTATAAGTGATAACCTCCTCAGCTTTGTACTATATAGGAAACAGGTAGTTGTTGTATCTTAATGATTTCCAGAATATCAGTAAGCAACTCATCCATAGATTCAAATTGAGTTTCTTTGAGGTCTATGTCTACGTAGAAGGAAGCAACGTAATTATCAGCATTCTTTTTGCTTCTAATACCTCATAGCTTCTGTCCTACATAATTCATTCTACCATAGTTTCCATTTGGTGTATAGAACAATCAGATAGTATTTGATTCGTTTATATTGACCAAAGCGTCTACTCCGAGTCCTGTATTAGGAGAAAATCCTTGAAGTCAAATATCTTCTAACCCTATTACCATTGGTTGTCCAAATAGACTGAGCCATTTGTTTATGGCTTCCAGCCTTGTATTGGTGTCCATAAAAATCATAATTCTAGGTGTTAGAGAAATAGTTATTTTGTTTTGTTAACGTAAATGACAAGCGGGCTTTTCCCGTCTAGTCGTGTTTCGTACATACAAGCAAACATTTCTCTTATGTCTTTTATGGATTGTTCCATAAGGCTCTTCGCCTCGTGGTTACAATTTTTATCACCGCTTATGACAGCGTTGTAGGTGGCTTTAAATTGAAGTCCACCACGTGCTTCATACATTTTCTCTAGGATGATAAGCGGCTTTCCCGAAAAACGAATGGTATAATGATTACCATTGTTATCGAAAAAGAACTTCAATCAGTCTTTATCGTTCGTTACCGAAGGATAAATCTTAGTGCTTATGTCTTTGGGGCTACTCATATTTTCTCTAGTAATAAGCTATAAA